>MDTC01153884.1_pt1 | contig 11340 bp, 9 predicted proteins | sample 811181 | NCBI WGS metagenome assembly MDTC01 (sample SAMN05326644, study PRJNA326480) | marine metagenome | isolation source: seawater | place: Pacific Ocean: North | collected 2011 | reverse complement strand
GAGGTTGAGCCGGTCCCGAAGATCTAAAAGAAGATTGAGAATCTGCGACTGAATGGAAACATCCAGAGCAGAGACTGGTTCATCGGCGATGATGAGCTTGGGCTCCGGAGCAAGGGCGCGGGCGATCGCTATGCGCTGACGTTGCCCGCCGGAAAACTCGTGCGGATACTTGCGTATGTGTCGCGAGTCGAGACCCACAGTGGCCATGAGATCGACGACTTTTTCAGCGAGAACATCGCGTTGTCTCTTGAGTTCTGGGTGACGTTGGCAAATTGCTTCCGCCAATGTTGAAAAAACCGTCATGCGAGGATTGAGCGACGCGTAGGGATCCTGGAAGATCATTTGAAAATCTAGGCGTCGCTGTCTGACCTCGCTCTTTTGTAGAGCGGTGAGCTCTTCTCCTGCCAGAGTGACCTTACCGCCCGTAGCTGGCTGAAGTTGCATCACGGTGCGTGAGAGCGTGGATTTTCCGCAGCCGGATTCTCCGACCAGTCCAAGAATTTCGCCTTGCTCGATAGAAAGACTGACTCCGTCGACGGCCTTGATTGTCCCAATACTTTTTGAGAGCAAGCCTCCGCCCAAATCGGGGAAGTGGGTTTTTAAATCTTGGAGCTCAAGGAAAGGCACGGCCACAGAGTGACGCAACAATTCAGGATTTCAAGCCCTTGCGGCATTCTTTGGTAATTGGTGGTAGCCTATCACGTAATAGAGGTATCCGGACCATACCGTGAAAATGGTCGCAAGAATGGTGGGGTAGACCGGAGAGATGCCGGGGAGCTTGAGCATCACCCAGCCGAGAGCGATCATTTGAGTGACAGTGCAGACTTTGCCGGTCCAGTGGGGCTTGATGGGAACCCTGCCGTTGATGGAATAGAGGATGATGATCCCCCCAAGGATTTCGACGTCCCGAAGGATGACGAGGATAACGAACCATAGGGGCAGATTCCAATCCTGTCCCCATTCGACGAGGCTGAGGGTGATGATTCCTGTCAGTAGAAGCGCTTTGTCGGTGAGCGGGTCGAGAATCGCGCCTGTGAGCGACTTTTGATCGTAGCGTCGGGCTACCCAGCCATCGACGCTATCGGAAGCAGCAGCTGTGATGTAGGTAATGACTGCAAGCCAGCGAAGTTCCTCGCGGGGCTTGCCTTCTTCGACGGTTTTACCGTATTCGATGGCAAGCCACGCAAATACCGGCACAAGAATGAGCCGAAAGAGGGTGACTGCGGTGGCAGGAGTCATAACGTGGAGGGAATTTAGTGGACAATGTTGCCTCGGGCAATTGAAAGAACAGGTGTGACGGCTACCGAACTTAAAGAGGTCCTGACAAGCGTGGGGGTGATTCCCTCGCGCAGATTGGGGCAGAACTTCCTCGTTGACCAAAATACCGCCGAATGGATCGTCAATCAACTCGACCCAAAGCAGGATGACACTGTGGTGGAAGTGGGGCCAGGAACCGGCGCATTGACGGAGCACTTGGTCGGCAAGGTTGGCCAAATTATCCTAGTGGAGTTCGATAAACGGCTGGCGGAATATTTAACAAAGCGTTTTTCTGATCATGCCGAGGTGGAAGTAGTATGCCATGACGCGGTGCGAATTGATACGCGACGATTCTTTGCGCACAAGCGGGTGAAGTTATTGGGGAATCTGCCATATTCGGCGGGCGGTGCTATTTTGCGGAATTTCTTGAAGGGCCCATCACCATTCGTGAAGGCGGTGCTGATGTTACAGAAGGAAATGATCGACCGAATTTTAGCGGGACCGAAGAGCAAGGACTATGGAGTTCTGACTTTACGGATGCAGTGCGAATGGCAGGGCGAGCGGGTTAAGGTGGTACCGCCGAGTTGTTTTTATCCACAGCCCTTGATCGATTCCACGGTGATGACACTCGAGCCCCGTCAGGCCGAATTGCCGGTGCATGATCGTCGTTTGTTTGATGAGTTGGTGAGGAGGGGGTTTGCACAGCGGCGGAAGCAGCTTAGGAAGAATCTGCCGGATGGAACTAATTGGGAAGAGGCTTGTGAGAAACTGGATTTGAGCCCAACGGCAAGAGCGGAGGAGCTCAGTTTGGACGAGTGGGTAGCCTTGACTCGATTGGCGGATCCCTATTTTGAGAAGGAAGAAGGGCAGGGCGCTGGTGAAATGCTCGCGGTTGTCGATGAGAATGATCAGGTGGTCGGTAGCGAGCGTCGTGATGTCATTCATCGTGATGACTTATTGCATCGCGCGGTGCATATTTTTGCCCTCAACAAACATGGAGAGATCTTTCTTCAAAAGCGGTCCCGTCTGAAGGACAAGTGTCCTGGATTGTGGGATTCCAGTGCCGCGGGGCATGTCGATGCTGGCGAGGAATACGATGCCTGTGCTGCCCGGGAGTTGGAGGAGGAACTGGGCCTCGCTGATCACGATATGCGGGAGATTGGCCAATTGGGGGCTCACGCCAGCACCGGATGGGAGCATGTTCGCCTCTACGCAACGCTTGTAAATGGTAAGATTCGCTTTCCCTGCGTCGAGATTGAATACGGTCAGTGGTTTAGTATGGAGCAGATTGAGCAATGGGTGGGAGCGATGTCCGAGGACTTTGCTCCGGGTTTTCTCGCCTGCTGGGGGCTTTGGAAAGAGGCTAACCCTGGGCGTTTTGGCGAATCCTAGGCTGAAAAGAACCCGAAAAAGTATCGCTCCGGACTCGACAAAAGGGTGCTCTGGCGCTTATCACGCGCGCCTCCCGAGACACTTACCATGACAGACCTCAGCAAATACCGTAATATCGGCATCTTCGCGCACGTGGATGCAGGAAAAACCACGACGACAGAGCGCATTCTTAAGCTCACCGGAAAGATCCACAAAACAGGTGAGGTTCACGATGGTGAGTCCACAACTGACTTCATGGAGCAGGAGGCAGAACGCGGAATCACTATTCAGTCTGCTGCCACCACTTGTTTCTGGGATGACCATCGCCTGAACATTATCGATACTCCGGGACACGTTGACTTCACGATTGAGGTATATCGTTCCTTGAAGGTTCTCGACGGGGGTGTCGGTGTTTTCTGTGGATCCGGTGGCGTTGAGCCCCAGTCCGAGACCAACTGGCGTTACGCCAACGACTCCGAGGTTGCTCGTATTATTTTCGTCAACAAGTTGGACCGTATCGGAGCTGATTTCTACCGCGTGGTCCAGCAGACCAAGGATGTCCTCGGTGCCGTGCCACTTGTCATGACTATTCCAATTGGATTCGAGGATTCCTTTGTGGGTGTTGTCGACGTTCTCGAAATGAAGGCGTATGTCTGGGACGACTCCGGTCAGCCTGAGAACTACGAAGTCACTGAAATCCCCGATGATCTCAAGGAAAAGGCTCAGAAATATCATGAGGAACTCATCGAGACTGCTGTTGAGCAGGACGACGACGTCATGGAAGCTTATCTCGAAGGAAATGTCCCGGACATTGCCACGATTAAGAAGTGTATCCGAAAGGGCACGATCGCGCTTGATTTCTTCCCGGCCTTCTGTGGTTCGGCCTTTAAGAACAAAGGAGTCCAAAACGTGCTCAACGCCGTTGTGGATTACCTTCCATCACCACTTGAAGTTGAACCCGAGCCTGAGTTTGACGATGAAGGCGAATTGACCGGTGAGTTCGCAACAGTTGATGCCAATGGTCCTCTGCGTTCGCTTGCATTTAAGATCATGGATGACCAGTTCGGCGCTTTGACCTTTACTCGTATTTATTCCGGAACACTCAAGAAAGGTGACACCATTTTAAATACCTTTACTGGGAAAACCGAGCGTGTTGGACGCATCGTTGAAATGCACGCTGATGACCGTACCGAACTCGATAGGGCCCAAGCGGGTGACATTATCGCCCTGGTGGGGCTTAAGAATGTCCAGACCGGCCACACTCTTTGTTCCAAGGATAAGCCTGCCACTCTCGAACCAATGGTATTCCCGGATCCCGTGATCTCGCTCGCCGTTGCGCCGATTGATAAGGCGAACGCCGAAAAGCTCGGTAATGCTCTGGGCAAGATGATTCAGGAAGACCCCTCTTTCCGCGTTGAAACCGATCTTGATTCCGGTGAGACCATTCTTAAGGGAATGGGTGAGCTTCACCTCGATATTAAAGTCGATATCCTGAAGCGGACTCACAAGGTTGAGGTGAATGTCGGCGCCCCACAGGTGGCTTACCGTGAGACTATCACCAAGGAGATTTCCGATAGCTACACACACAAGAAACAGTCTGGTGGCTCAGGTCAGTTCGCTAAAATTGACTACACTCTCACTCCGCTCGAGCCGGGTGAAGGCTTCCAGTTCGAGTCTACCGTTGTCGGTGGTAATGTTCCCAAGGAATACTGGTCCGCAGTTGAGAAAGGCTTCAAGAAGTCCCTCGAAAAAGGTGTTCTTGCCGGCTATCCTTGCTTAGACTTTAAAGTCGCTCTCACCGATGGTGGATTCCACGCGGTTGACTCCTCGGCCGTTGCTTTTGAAATTGCTGCGAGAGCGGCCTACCGCCAGTCTGTGCCCAAGGCCGGTGCTCAGATTCTGGAACCGATCATGAAGCTCGACGTTTTCACCCCTGAAGATCATGTCGGTGATGTCATTGGTGACCTCAACCGTCGTCGTGGTATGATTCAGAGTCAGGACACTGCTTCTGGTGGTATTCGCATCAAAGCCCAGGCCCCACTTTCTGAGATGTTCGGTTACATTGGTGATCTTCGCACCATGACTTCCGGTCGTGGTCAGTTCTCCATGGAATTCGAACACTACAATGCATGTCCCAAAAATATCGCCGATGATGTGATTACTGACGTCAAGGAGCGTGATGAGGCTAAGAAGAAGTAATCATTATTTTCCTGTGATTCATAAAAAAGGCGCTCCGGAAACGGGGCGCCTTTTTGTGTTGAGGATGGTCCGGTTCGCTGGGCGATATCGACCATGCCGTAATCACCATTGGGCTGGCGCCACACGATGGAAGTGACGTCTCGACGGGCATTGTCAAAGACGACGAAGGGACGGTCAGTGAGATCAAGTTCCATGATTGCATCTTCTTTTAAAAGTGTGCGCAGGCGAAATGACTTCTTGTGTATAAAGAAGGCCTCCGGTTCCTCCTGAACTTCTTCCGGAAGTTTTTCTAGGAAGTCGTTCTTGTAGTTTTTTCGTCGAGATACCTGATTGTTTCCTCACGCTTTGGTCGATGACTCTTGAGGAGGCGCGTCTTGTGTTTGCGCATCCGGCGCGCGATTTTGGCAACGGTGAAGTCGATGCTCTTATACATGTCCTCGGTTTCGCTAGAGGCATCGATGATAATGTGGTTGGCGCAAAAGAGGATGATTTCGGCTTTGTGCCTTCGGTCGCCTTCGACATCGAGAATCGCTCGGGCTTCGATGATTTTTGGATAGTCGAGGTGGATCAATTCAATTTTTTCAGTGGCGTATTCACGCAGTGAATCGGTAGTTTCTTCGTGACGAACAGTCACGGTAACATGTGGGTTCGCATTTCTAATCTGCATAATAGGTGGTAAATTAAATACCTTACCTACAAGTAACAGCCGCCTCGTCAAATTGCCACAATTTTCATAACGGTGACGAGGAAATTTTCCCTCTACCAGCGGAAGTCGCTGCCGAAGTAGAGGCGGCGCGCGTTTTCGTCGCTTACGAGTTCCTCGGAGGAGCCCTCGATCATGACTTTTCCTTCGACGAGCAGGGAGGCTCTGTCCACGATTTCAAGCGTTTCACGGACCTGATGGTCGGTGATAAGAATGGAGAGGCCATCGTGGTCGCGGAGCTCGCGGATGATTTTGTGAATCTCCTGAACGGCGATGGGATCAATCCCCACGAAGGGTTCGTCGAGGAGCAGGAGCTTGGGATTGGTGCAGAGGCAACGGGCGAGCGAGAGGCGACGTTTTTCTCCTCCGGAAAGGGTCATTGCGAGCGATTTGCGGACGTGGGTGACTCCAAAGCGCTCCATAAGGTGTTCGGCGCGTTCGATGCGGTCTTTGCGGGAGAGACCTTTGCGGGTTTCGAGGACGGCGAGGAGGTTATCCTGCACACTGAGTTTGCGGAAGATTGATTCTTCCTGGGGAAGATAACCCATGCCACGTCGAGCCCGCTTGTGCATGGGGAGGCGGGTGATATTTTTGGCGAGGAAGTTGACCCGTCCGCGATCGGGAGGGACGAGGCCGGCCACCATGTAGAAGGTGGTCGTTTTGCCGGCGCCATTGGGCCCGAGAAGTCCGACGATCTCGCCTGGTTGGACTTTCAGCCGAACTTCATCGACAACGATGCGACCGGTGTAGGATTTTTGAAGTCCTTCGACCTCCAGAAGTGGTTCCGGGGAAGTAGCTGGGGAAGGCTCGCTCATTGGTTTTTCTTTTTCTCAGGGTCGGTGAATTGAATCTTCCATCCATTCTTGCTCAGTTGAGCGTTTTTGATGCGTTTGCCGTCAAACTTGGCTGAGATGTAAGCGTCTTTATGGGTTGCTCTGGCGAAGGTGTCGCCTTGTCGGAAGAAGAGATTGTCTCCCCGGACGAGCAGGCTTTCTTTGGATTTATCGTAGAGGGCACGGTCGCCTTTCATGACAATCTTCTTCCCTTTTTCATCGACTGCCTCCACCTCCAAATTTCCACTGGCGGTGAGTTGTTTGAGTTCGCCCAGTCCGACGAAAGTGCTCTTTTTCTCGTTTTTATTGTCTTTTTTTTCTTTTTTTTCGACCGCTTCTTCCAGGATGACCTTGAGGTCTTTGTTGCAGGTCATGGTGAAGGTGGTTCTCTTCAGAACAATGTTCCCGAGGTAGACGACCTCAAGATTGTCCCCGTCGAAATAAGCGCCGCCATCGAATTCAATCGAAGTTTGATTGTCCTTAAGCTCGTCCTCATTGAGAGGGTCAACCACGACCGGAGCCTTGATTTGAGTGAGAAGCTCGGTCTTGCCAATGGTGGCGAGGTAGTTTGTCAGACGTTTGGCGACTTTGAGATTCTCGGCGTCTGTTGCGGCTTGGACTTCATCGACGTCCGAGGCAGGAACAAGACGCGGAGCCACCATGCGTTCGAAACGACTTAATTCTTCAGCGGTAATTTCCGGCGGAGGAATGGCAATGAGAACTTGCAGGCTTGCGATGAGAGGAAGAAGTGGGTGGAAGTTCATGGCAGTGTTTTTTTTAGGTGGGTCGGTAATTAGGGTGTATCCGGGGCCAAGGAAGAGCCCCTGGCGGGTGGGGAGTTGGAAGATGCCACCGTCGCTTTTCACTTCGAATGCCTTGTCGGCGGATTGAAGGTGGATGTTGCCATTGGTGAGAAGCCGCTCTTCTTCGAGGAGGAAGTTAGCGGCGTTTATTTTCGCAGTCGCATTGATTTTTTCCTCTTTATCAAAAAGGTGCAGGAGTAGGCCCTGAGCCGAGAGCTTGGCCGCGCTGTCGACGACGACAATCTCTGCGGTGAGGAGGGAGGCTCGCTTTTGATGTTTGTCGTAGGACGGGATAGTGACGTTGGTTGAGGTGGCGCCGATAGGCACTCGGGTGAGAATGCTGTTGCTTTTTTTGTCGTCTTCTTCCTCCTCCGCAAATGCGGGAAGCTGCACTGCGATCAGCAGAGGAATAAGGATTTTTGAAATCATGAACCTGGGTGAGCGGCCTCGTGAATAGCGACGAGTTGTTTGAGGACTGTTTCAATTTGCGAGAGGGGAATTTGGTTGGGCCCGTCGGAGAGAGCTTTTGAGGGATCTTCGTGAACTTCCATGAAGACGCCATCAACCCCAGCGGCAACTGCACTGCGTGCAAGGACGGGTGCGAGCGCTCCATCGCCTCCAGTCGTGCCGCCAAGTCCACCGGGACGTTGCACTGAATGGGTAGCGTCAAAGATGACGGGGACACCTTGTTCGCGCATCCAGGGAAGAGAACGCATGTCAGCGACGAGGTTGTTGTATCCGAAAGTGGTTCCTCGTTCAGTAATGACGAATTGCTGGCAGTCGAAGTGCTCAAGCTTTCCAATGATGGGCTCGATATCCCAGGGCGCGAGGAATTGGCCCTTTTTGACATTTACCGGACGTCCGGTTTTGGCGGCGGCGGCGAGAAGGTCGGTTTGACGACAGAGGAAGGCCGGTATTTGAAGGAGGTCGATGGACTCGGCGGCGACTTCTATTTCCTCGGGGGTGTGAACGTCCGTGGTGACGGGGATGCCGAGTTCTTCCCCGATTTCACCGAGAATGCGGCAGCCTTCGGTAAGGCCGGGCCCGCGATAGGAATCAACCGAAGTTCGGTTGGCTTTGTCGTAGGAGGCCTTGAAAACAAAATTCACGCCGAGGCGGTCGGTGATTTCATTCAGAGCACGGGCCATGCGCCAGGCGAAATCTTCTTCCTCCAGTCCACAGGGTCCCAGAATGAAAAAGAGCTCGCCGGAGCCGACGGTGAAGTTGCCGAGAGGAAATTGAATCATGCGTCTGGGGGATCTTCGACGCTGGTGATCACTTCGTCGAATAGTTTGCGGAGGTTTTCGAGGGCAAAACTGAGAAGTTTTTCTTCGGCTTTGTTGAGATTGCCCTTGGATTTCTCGGAGAGCATTTCGAGGGAATCGAGCACGCTGCGGGCGGCTTTGATGTTGATGCTGGTTTCTCCGGTGGTGGGATTCGGGATGCGGCCAAGGAAAAGCCCGCCGTTCTGGGCCTGAAAGTATACGAAAGAGGCGAAGCGTGGATCTGGGGCATCTTCTTCGATGGTAGAATCGCTCATGGCGTAGTTGTAAGGTCTGAAGTGTAATTTGTTAAGGTGAAACCGTAACAATCATAGACCTGTCGTCCTGAAAGAGCTCTTTGGCCAGAGAGTGTGTCTCGTCTCCGGTGACGGCATTGAGCTGCTCGCTCAGGTGAAGATGGTTGTCAGCCCTCTCTCCCAGCAGAACATCGAGAGCGGCCATGCGGGCCCGGTTTGAGGGGTTTTGATTACGGAGCGACTCGCGCGCCTCGGTGTTGGCTTTGACTCGTTCAAGGGCATCGGCGGGAATGCCGGTGGTGACGAGCTTTTCAATTTCCTTGGTGAGCTCATTTCGGGCCAATTCGAGTTGATCGGGCGAGCTTCCGAGATAAAAGCTCATTAATCCCGTATCAAGTCCGAGGAACATTGCGGAGCTGACGTAGTAGGCTAGGCCGAGATCCTCGCGGATGCGCGTAAAGAGCGGGCCCGCCATGTCGGAGCAGTAGGAATCGAGAAGTTCGAGGGCGGAGCGCCGGGGATCATCGGTGGCGACTCCGGGGTATCCGATAGCGAGGACAGCTTGCTCCTTATTGAGTTGGAAACTGTGTTCGCCATGAGCAGCGCAGTCAGGGCTGGCGAGTTCGCCGGGGCTTCCGGTGGGGAGTTTCCCGAGGGTGTTTTCGAGTTGCACGATAGCGCGGTCGGGGTCGAGGTCTCCGAAGAAGGCGGTGGCCATGTTGCTGGCAACGAAGTAGCGGGAGTGTTGCGCAGAGAGAGCAAGGCGGTTGAGCGAGGCGAGAGATTCGTGGGTTCCGTTGGAGGGAATGCCGTATCCCTGGTTGCTCCAAAGGTGCGAGCGCATTTCACGGAAAGCCCGATTGGCGGGGTCTTCGAGTGATTCTTCAAGACCGGCAATCATAGCGGCGCGCTCACGTTCGATGGAGTCGCTGGGAAATGACGGCTCGCTGATAATTTCGCTCAGGAGATCGATGACTTGCGAGAGATCGTCCCGCAGGCAATACGAAGAAAGCATGAAGGAATTATTTCCGGATGAAGGGCGGATTGATGCACCGAGATCTTCGAGGGTTTCTGCGATGGCGAGGGCGTCGCGCTGGGTCGTGCCTTTTAAGAGAAGACTGGCTAGGAGGTGATTGAGACCGGCGTTTTTGGGAGATTCTGAGAGTCGTCCGGCTAGGAGTGCGGTTTGGCTGTAGACGACGGGGACTTTGGGGTCGCGTTGGAGAATGACGCGCAATCCGTTGGAAAGGGTGTGCTCAAGAATTTCTCCCGAGTCCTTCTTTGAATGTCTTCGTTCTTTCGGCTTTGGTGTATTTTCAGGTTCCAGGGAAGCGACAGTGAGCGTCTCCGGGACGAGCCATTTTTTGAGGGCGCGCCGAAGGTCTCCTTCGGTAACCTGACTGAGTCTCTCGAGAGCATGTTTTGTGAAATCCAGATCGCGGGTATTATGCCAATTGGAAGCGAGGTCGGATGCCCGGCCGGAGGCGGTGGTGAGGGTTTTGAATTGCGACGAGGCAATTTGACGGAGGGCTCGGGCCATGGGCCTGGTGAGGTCGCTCCCGCTAAGAGCCTCGATTTGATGGAGGATTTCTTTTTCGACTTCGGGAATGTTTTCGGAGTCCGCTTCGGCATAGGCGCTGAAAAGTCCCGGACCTTCTGGAGGCATCCAAGTGTAGGAACCGACTGAATGAGCGATGCCTTTTTCCTCGCGGATGACGCGATAAAGGGGGGAAGCTCGTCCGCCGCCGAGGACGACAGCAAGAAGATCAAGGGCTGGAGCATCCTCGTGGGTGAGGTTGGGGACTTGCCAGGCGAGGCTGAGATGAGTCGTGGGAATCGCAAAGGTTCTGCTGGTGCGGCGGGTGCTGATTTGGCGTGGCTCGGCAGGAAGGGAAATGGCAAACTCAGCGGGTGGACGAAGACCTTTGGCGAGTTCGCTCTCGATGGTTTGCTTCGCTTCCCTGAGATTAAAGCCTCCGGAAAGAACCATGAAGGAATTCTTAGGACGATAACGGGCCGCGTGGTAGGTTTTCATTTGCTCATAGGAAATGGCATTGAAAAGATCGAGGTGTCCGATCACGGGGTGCCGACGGTGGTCCTTTTGGTAGGCAGTACGGAAGAGGAGTTGGCTGGAGACGGAATCGGGATCATCCAGCCCCATGGCGATCTCACGACGAATAACGTCTTTTTCACGCTCGTATTCGTCTTCGGGGAAGGTAGGACGGAATACCATTTCAATCAGTGCGGAGAGAAATAGTTCGAGTGACTTGGCCGGGCCGTCGATGTAGTAGACGGTGCGATCGAAACTGGTGTAGGCATTCCATTGACCGCCTGCGGCCTGAACTTCTTGCGAGAGTGCCTCTCCGGTGAAGCGGTCGGTACCTTTGAAGACCATGTGCTCCAGGAGGTGGGAAATCCCAGAGCCAGCGAGTGCGCTTTCGTGTTGGGAGCCGGTTTCGACCCAAATTTGAGCGCTGATGACCGGTGAATCGTCGATAGGATCCAGAATGGTGTCGAATTCAGGCTGGAGAGTGTGCAGGCGAGCCGTAGTGGCAGGGAAATTCATCTGCGCGAACGTTGGCGTGAGGGAGAGTGGCAGGCAAGAAGTTTGCTTCTTGGGAAAAAAATCATGACCTTGGTCAGCTGAGATGATAG
>MDTC01142252.1_pt1 | contig 11340 bp, 12 predicted proteins | sample 811181 | NCBI WGS metagenome assembly MDTC01 (sample SAMN05326644, study PRJNA326480) | marine metagenome | isolation source: seawater | place: Pacific Ocean: North | collected 2011 | reverse complement strand
GTTTGGGTTATGGTGATTTGAGACGTGCAGTAAATGTAGCCCTCGCTGGCTTCAGAAATCAAATTCATGTCCATGAGTCTTGGCTTCCAGATGGCTTACCCCAAAGAAATAATTTTTAAGAGGTAGAGTTAAAAAGTAACTGAGGTGTTCATGATTTATCTTTATGACAGCTACATTGTAACAGACAAAACTAGCTTACTCAGTGCAGAAATGATGAACTGGATGCAGCTAGGGTGAATGCTGATACTATTCAGCAAAGCTGCAATTGTTGACTTTTGTGATCCTAAAAATTTGCTGATTCTGGAAGAAATTGGGTAGCAACTGATGTATCCTCAGAAGAACTTATTGCTTTTGATGATCCAATTCGGACAACTGTTAACATGCTCCTATCTGCTCATCTCATAAGAGCAATAACTTATGCACTCCAACAAATTGGGAAATTAGCATTGGAAGATGTGGATCTCATCAGAAAAGGTCTTCCTCCAATATCGTGCAAACGTGCTCAATTTCAAACCGTCACCTAAATTCGCAGTAAACCAATAGAGGAAACCTAAATTCAAAGTCATTTACTCTTGAGAAAGTGGACCAAGGCGAGTGGCGAATTCTGAGATTTTTTGTAACCCAAAATTTGTAGGAGCCTGAAAAGGAGGTCGATCAAAGACAGTCAAACCCAATCTAGCCGCCAATAGACGTTTGCCATAGCAGATTAAATGGGGGATTGTCTGCATATTGAAGACGATCATAGGCAGAATTGCAGTGTGAAGTTTCTCCGCTTCTTCCAGCAATCCTTTTCTCCAAAATTGATAAATCTGCACTTGACGATCAATCAACTCTGGAGCTGGAATTAACCCAGCACAGCCTGCGCGCAATGAATCAACTAGTTCAATTCCTCCTCTACCGTTGAATACTAGCATTTGTTTGCCGAGTACATGAACCAATTGCTCAACCTGAACTGCAGATCCCTCTCCCTTCAAGATTTGGAAATTTGGGTGGCGTAGTTTTAACTCGAGAATTTTCGGTGCACTCAAGCCAACTCCCAGATATTCAGGAGCATTTTGAATGGCAACTGGTAGGTTGATCTTGTTCATCACTTCAGAGAAATGCTCAAAGCATTCTTCTTCATCCAAAGGTCTGCGAGGGGGAGGTTGAAGTATCAACCAACTTGCTCCCAGATCCGACGCTTGTCTAGCAAATTCTATCTGAGTGGTTGAATCTACTCCAGACACAGTTACAACTAGCGGTAGCCGTCCCTCCAAATCTTCCATGGTCCACCTCAGGATTTGCAACTGTTCATCCTGACTCAATTTATTGATTTCTGTTGCCAATCCGAGGACTGCCAACCCCTGAATATTTTGTGCAAGGCAACATTGAACTTGGAGTCTCATTGCATCCCGATCCAAGTTTCCATCAGCATTAAAAAATGAATAAAGAATTGGCCATACACCTGAGACCTGAACAGTCATAAATTCCATGTAAAGGGAAATAAGACGAGGAATACAATTTTTTCAGGAACTTATACCCATGACTCAACAGTATTTATTTAGTAACTTGCAAAATAATCTTTCCTATATGCGTACTTGCTTCCATGAGACGATGTGCCTCGTTCGCTTTCTCAAGAGGGAATGTTTGATGAACAACAACTTTTAATTGGCCTTTCTGAAACATAGGCCAAACACGTTTCCTGAGCTCGCTAGCAATCTCCCCTTTTTGCTCTACAGTCCTAGGTCTGAGTGTAGACCCGGTAATTGTGAGTCGATTGATCATCATCGGTGCAAGATTAATCTCATTAATTGCGGGCTTCAAAAAAGCAATCTGAACCAACCTTCCTTCTAAAGCCAAGCAAGAAATATTTTTTTGAATATAATCACCACCCACCATGTCTAGAATCAGTTCAACCCCTTTGCCAGAGGTGATTTCTTGGACCTGATTAACAAAATTTGTCTCTCGATAATTGATAGCATGATCAGCCCCCAGTTGTAGGCATGCTTTACATTTTTCTTCACTGCCCGCAGTAGTAATGACGTTGGCTCCATGAAGATGAGCCAACTGGATTGCTGTTGTCCCAATTCCACTAGACCCTCCATGAATAAGGATGGTTTCTCCCTCCTGAAGGCCACCTCTCTGAAAAACGTTTGTCCAGACCGTAAAATAATTTTCTGGTACACCACCAGCCTCAATCATTGAAAGTCCCTCAGGAATAGGCAAAACCTGGGGCACAGGTGCTTTACAGTATTCGGCGTATCCTCCACCAGAAACCAAAGCGCAAACTTTGTCGCCAACTTTGTACTCAGTAACACCAGAAGCGATAGCGTTCACTTCTCCGGCAACTTCAAGTCCAGGAATTTGTGATGCGCCTGGAGGTGGATTGTAATTACCCTGCCTTTGCATCACATCCGGTCGATTGATGCCTGCTGCTGCAACTTTTATTAAAATCTCACTCCCACCAATTTCTGGAACCTGCCCGGTATCAGCTACCAAAACATCTGGATCTCCAGGTTCTCGAATGGAAATATGATTCATGACTTTTGGAACTTGCATCGGGAGCCCTATGATTTTTTGGTTTTAATTTTCGTATTTACTGATTTAAAGCAGTTTAATCACGACAAAAGAGATTTATCGAACAGCGATCATTGGCTCTGCAGCGGTTGGCAAAAGAATGTTGACCCATATGTTGAATCACCCAAGATTCGAGCCTGTTGTCGGTTATGATATTCGACCAGATTCACTCCATAACTTTGAACGTCCTGTCGGATCTTTTAGTTGACAAAAGAGATTTCAACTCTCTTGGAAACGAGGGGAATCAATCTTCTCTATGTTTTTACGCCACCAAAATTCCATGTTCTGGCTGTTTATGGTGGCTTGTCTAGCAACTGGAACATTCTGTGTGAAAAACCCCTTGGAATCAGCCTTTCGGAAAGTGAGAATCTATTCCGAACTATTGAAAAGCATGATGTTTTTCAAGGAGTGAATTTTGTTTTTTCAGGGGCTCCCTCAATGCAAGTAGCCAGAGAAGAGCTGGCCTCAGGATCTATCGGAGAATTGCGCGGTGCAGAATTCATCATGAAATTTGCGAAATGGCCTCGTCCTTGGCAAGCCCATGCATCCTGGCTTGGTGAACAAGAGCAAGGGGGTATGATGAGGGAAGTAGGATCTGACTATGCATACTTGAGTCATGAAATCTTTGGCGAACTCCAGCTAGGGGCTTCTCAAATTATAGAATACCCAGGAACTGGCCATGCTGAAACTCTGTTCATGGGACAGTGGAAGTCCTCAGTTGGTCCAGTAACAGTGAACGCTCGGATTGGAGGCTTTCGCGAAGATATCGTTCGTTAACGAATTTTGGATCAGAGGGATGATTGGTTTTTGACAACTGGTACCAAATTTATCTTGAAAATCCAGACGGCTGGAAACAACCACTTGACACTCAAGTGAGCCAACCCATTCGAGCTTACATGGGACAACTGGATCAAATCGCACTCCAACTCGATGATGGTCAGAAGAGATTGGCGAATTTTTTAGATGCTCTAGGCGTGCAAAAATTAATCGAGAATACTTTTTAAGATTTTTGTCAGACCCAGGGTTAATAATTTGCCAAGGACTCTGTTTCAACCCAACAAATCTTTGGATAAGCAAGGAAATTGAAAACGTAGATTTATCAGATTTTCATTGAATTATCGTAAGGACTTCTTAGCTACTAAGCGCTGGTTTTCAAAAATGGATCCCTGATCAGGAGCGGGGGGGTAGGGCATTCGAACTGGTACTTTTTCCAAGCGAGGAAGTTGTGTTTTTCCACAAATCATCTTGCCTTCAAACTCTTCAATTGTACTAATTCCTCTCAGAGGCCAAGCATCCGCCGCGCTATAGCCGATTAAAAGGATTGGACGGTTCCGTGCTGATTGATTTGATCGAGATCCGTGAACCATCCGAACGTGGTGCAAGGTGATCGCTCCGGCTTTGCCAGTCAATGAAACCGCTTTCTTTGCATCAAAAGTGGCTTGATCAATATCAATTGCCCCACAGAAAAATCCCTCTGGATGATGATGATTTTCAATCGGTCCTCCATGAGATTCGGGAATCATCAACAGAGGTCCATTTTCCTCGTCGCAGTCTTCCAGTAGGACTCCCACTTCAAGAATGTCATCATTCGAGTGAGGATAGAATGCCCAATCCTGGTGCCATTCCACCGCTTCCCCGCCTTTAGCTTGCTTGATATTCAGTTTACTATGCTCCATCCGCAGGTTGGGCCCTAACAAGGCCCTGACGCAATCTAGCACAGTTTCTGAGCGCATAATATGATCATAAACCGGATGGACTAGGTGAGGATGCTTGATTCGTCTCACACAGGGAACATGTTCATTATGTTGATCACTCAAATCATAGATGGAATTACTTGAAGCAACTTTGCTGGCATCTTCTACCAGTTGCTTAAGAACAAGGTTAGCTTCTTCGATCAATTCCCATGGTACAGCCGAATCAACAACGACATAACCCTCCTTCCAGAACTGATCTATTTGCTCCTTTTCCATAGGTCACCCTGCGAATCTTGCATCAGGCAGCCCTTTGAAACCAGGCTTCACCTTGAAAAGTCCTCCAGCTTGTGGATTTTCATTGAGTTCTTCATCACTCATATCCCAACGTGCTGTGGTAATGAAAAGCGTATCTAACTCAGGGCCTCCGAAAGTACAGCTGGTTACACGGGACACAGGGACCTCGACAATCAAATTCACCAAGCCATTCGGAAGAAAACGGATTACACATCCTCCTTCCCACCGGCAACTCCAGATACCACCTGCAGCATCCACTGTAGAGCCATCGGGATATCCACGTTGCTCTGGACCCCCCAGGGGCCGAGGATTGGAAATAGTTCCAAATGCTTTATCAAAATCATACGCACGGATCACCCCTGTGACTGTATCCGTGAAGTAAAAAGTCGAATTATCTGGACTCCAACATAGAGTATTGGAGACCATAATCCCTTCTTCCATAGACTGAAAACTTAGATCGGGATTGATCCGATAAAGACGGCCAGAACTCACCTCCAGGGGCATATTCTTGGCATCTGCACTTATGTTGTTTTGCATGCTGCCAACCCAAAACCTGCCTTGACGATCACAAGCACCATCATTGAAGCGATTGCCAGGTAGATGTTTCTCTGGTTCCAGAACCCGCTCAAGTTGGCCATTCTTCGGATCGAAAAAATTGATCCCATGATGTGACGCAATGATCAGCCCGCCTTTATCACGAACCGATATTGAAGTAATCATCTCCGGCATTTCCCAAACTTTGTGGTCTCCTACAGCAGGATCAAATCGATGGAGCTTTGAAGGCATCGGCACATTCAACCACCATAAAACTTGGTCCTGGTGATCCCAAAAGACACCTTCTCCTAGATGGTCTCGAACATCAAGAGCCATTTCAGCTTTCATAGCTGTGCCTATTAAACTTTACAGGAATAAGTTTCTAAGGAGGAATTAAGAAAATTCAGTTATCTGGTTTTAATTTTTCAAAGACTCTGGGTATAGAATATTTGCTTACCATTTACTTCAATCGAAACATCCACCAAATAGGAATTCAGATCTTCAAGATTGATTTCCATTCCTAACCCTGGAACTTCAGGTGCCTTGATTTGACCATTTTGATCAAGCACCAGATGAGATTTGGTAATGTCCAGTGCAAGGGATTTTGGTTGGCCAGGATACTCACAAATTTCATGGGCTTTTAACCCTGCATAAGGCTGAAGGGAAGCACTTAAGGCAAGGTGAGAGGTGAAAGTGTGGTTTACATAGGTAACACCATTAGCCACAGCATGATCAGCTACCAATTTAGCTGGTCCAATTCCACCAATGCGACCACAGTCGATTTGTACATAGCCAACTTTTCCAAAATCAATCAGATGCTTAGCCATCGAAGGATGATGTGCACCCTCCCCACCAGCGAGTTTTAGTTTACCACTCCGCTTCGCAAGTTCCCCATACTCTTGTAGAGCATGAGCATGAAAGGGTTCTTCGAACCAAAGGACATTTGCCTCCTCCATTGGACCTATTCTTTGGGAAGCTTTCTCGACATCTTCACCAAAAATCTGACCTGTATCTACGAGCAGATGCCCATCATTACCAAGGCCTTCTCGGGCAGCTTGAAAATGTTCCCGATCCTCTGAAGCAGATCCCAATCCAATTGGTCCCCATCCGAACTTGGCGGCTTGAAAACCCTTATGACGAGCTTCCTTCGCGCGTTCAAAAGTGATGGCTGGATCATTCCCAAAAAGGACTGAAAAATATGGAATTTTAGCAAAATTTTTCTGATAACCAAGCAGTTTCCAGACTGGTTCCTCCATGGACTTACCAAGAAGATCCCATAGAGCCATCTCGATCCCTGAGAAAGTATGGGCAGCCTGGAGCAAATCCATACTTTGATAAGCAACGAGCTGACTTATTCGCTGAATGTCAGCAGAATGATTTAAGTTTTGCCCAAGCACCGAATCCTGAACTGGTTGACAGGATCCATGAGATAATGGGCAAACTAGAGCAGCAATTGAGGGCAAAGGAGCTGCTTCACATTCTCCATAACCTACCAAACCACCTGCAGAGACTCTCACCAATAACGCATCCTGGCTTCCATCTGCTTCAGTCGTTACATGCGGCATAGACAGGTAAAAGAAGTCTACGGATTCAATTTTCATTCAGTCATCCTGCAAATCTAGAGGTTAAGCCGCCATCAGCTATCCAGTTTGCACCTGTAACGAAGGATGCCTCAGTCGAAAGCAGAAAAGCAACGCAATTGGCAATTTCTGAAGGCTTCGCCATCCGATTCATAGGGTGAACGTCCAGAACCTTCTGTCGAAGTGCAGGATCATTTCTTTCAAAAAATTCTTTCACCAGAAACGTCTCAGTATAACCAGGTGAAAGGGCATTAACCCGGACCTGATGAGGACCAACTTCCAACGCCATCGAACGAGTCAGCCCTACCAATCCAGACTTTGCAGCTGCATAAGGGAACATACTGGGATAGGTCATATTGGCATGTACTGATGCGATATTTACGATCGACCCTCGTTTGTTTGCAATCATATCTGGTAAAGCTTCCCGGGCTGCAAGCCATGCTGCTTTCAAATCAACATCGAAAACATCATCCCACTGTTGCTCTGTCATGGTCACTGGGTCTGCATAAGAGTTTCTACCAGCATTGTTGACCAACCCATTAATTGAACCAAACCTTTTGCGGGAGGCATCACTCCAGCGCTTCAAATCCTCAGCAGAGCAGACATTCCCTCTGACAAACAGAAACTTGCTGTCTTGATTAAATTTTTTGAGGAGATTTGCCTCTTCCACCTCCTCGAGATCAATGGACGATACGTTAGCCCCTTCAAGTAGGCATTTTTCGACAATCGCTGCCCCGATTCCACGACTACCTCCTGTAACCAGAATGAGTTCATTCTCGAGTCGGCCGGCCATATCCCTCATAAACTTAACGACCTGTGATCGATTGACGGCGAATTCTACGATCAATGATCGTCTGCAAAACTACAGAAACCACGATCACAAAACCAAAACAAAGTTGTGTATAGAAGGCGTTGATACCTGCGGAAACAATCCCTGCGTTGATTGCACCCACAATGTATGAAGCAACAAAGGAACCCGCAATGGAGCCAGTACCTCCAAACACTGAAGTTCCTCCAAGGAAAACGGAGGCGATCGTGTTCAATAGGAAGCCTTCTCCTGTGGTCGGCCAGAAATAATAGCCGTAAAAGGAAGTTAGTAATCCCGCAAAAACCGAGACCACTCCGACCAGCATAAAGGCCTTAATCTTGACCCGAATCACATCCACTCCCATCAAGCGGGCACTAGTTTGGTTGTCGCCAACTAGGAAGACATGAGCTCCAAACTGACTACGATTTAGTAAGATCGCAAGCAGAATCGCAACTAGAATCATCCACAAGGTTTGAACTGGAAAGCCAAAGACCGGGGTGCGCAACAATGCATGCATTTCTGGATACTTGTCTGGGGTCAATGGCACTCCGGTCCCATTCATCAAAACCAGTTCTAAGCCCCGATAAAGAAAGGAGGTTCCAATGGTCACTACGAGCGAGGGAATTGTCAGCTTAGCCACGAGATAGCCATTTATCAGGCCACATATAGCTCCCGTGACAAAAGCTGCGGCCAGTGCGATCGGCCAAGCAATACCTGCATTGGCAACCAGTAAACAAAAAATTGAAGTACCCAAGGCCATGATCGAAGGAAAAGATAAATCCATTTCTCCCGTAATGACCACAAAAGTCAGAGCAAGCGCGATCAAACCAAACTGGGGAGTTGTTTGTGCAAATGCCGCATATATTCTATAATCGGTAAATACATCTGGAGCTGCTGCCACGAAAGCCAGCCACATTGCCAGTCCCACCCCAATAATTCCTAATTGGCTTCCATAGCGGCGCAATATTGATGGTTGCGATGAACTGTTGCTGGGGTTCTCTGTCGCTTTTGGGTTAGTCATGCGGCCCCCTCCAATTTCCCGGACCGTGCCACTTGGTATAATCGCTCGATCAACTCTTCCATGGTGATATCAGTTTTTTTATAAATTCCTGCAATCTTTCCTCTATCCAGCACATAAAGTCGGTCAACAATTGGGTAAACATGAAAAATGTTATGATCTATAAAAATCGCAGACTTGCCCACTGTTTTGATATTCTTGACAAATTCTAGTGTTTTCTGTGTTTCCGTTAGTGAGAGCCCCATTGTTGGCTCATCAAGAATCACTAGTTCTGCATCAAAATATAGTGCCCTTGTTATTGCAACTCCCTGTTTCTCACCTCCAGACATCGTAGCTACCGTATTTTCAGGATGAACAGCAGCCGAGGTGAATTTCATATGTTCTTTCATTAGATGAGCAGCTTCCTCTCTCATCCTCGGGACATCCAATAAACCCCAACGACTCCTGAGTTCTCTACCCATGAACATATTTCGCCAGATTGATTGTTTCTCACAGAGAGCCCGCTCTTGGTAAACTGTTTCAATCCCTAATTCGCGTGCCTTGGATACAGACCAGTCGTTGATTCGATTGCCCTTGAAAAAAACCTTGCCCCCTGGGTCTGGAACGTGAAAACCCATTACGGTTTTCACGAGTGTCGATTTCCCAGCCCCATTGTCTCCTAAAAGGCCCACGATCTCACCCGGAAACACTTTAAAATTCACTTCAAAGAGAGACTTAACTTCGCCAAAAGTTTTGGAGACACTTTCCAACTCAATCACAGGAGATATAGTTGGCCCTGCAGCATTGCTCATATTGTGGAATTGGAGATGGGCTGGGAGATTAACCCAGCCTTTGGTGGGATTAGCGGATTTCGACCGCAGCCAATGGAGCCACTGCAGCTACGTTTGACTGATCTACGAAGGCGCCAGCAGTATTGATGTGCAGCCCAGAAAAGCCATACTTCTTCGTAAGGCAGATATTCAACATCGAGAGATATCCCTGTAGATAGGGCTGTTGGTCAATTACCAAATTTTGGTAGCCCTCCTGAATGGATTGAGCTGTGTTGGGAGACATGTCAAATCCTGCAAAGTAGACTTGGCCTGGCTTCAGTCCTGCTGCTTTGGCGTAAACACCTACATTGGAGGTCAAGCCGCCGTGATCAGTAACCACGATCTTGGTATTAGGGTTGGCACCCATCACTCCAACGAAAGTTGCGGTACCAGCGTTCGGATCAGCGTTAGTAGCCCCATCGATCTCCTGGTAAATCACTTTTGCACCAGCTTTTTCGAACGCGTCAATCACTCCAACCGTTCGCTGCCCCCGGTCTCCGCCTTGACCTTTAAGACCCCAAACAAAAACTTGTTCACCGTCTTTCAGATTAGATCTCTTCGCTGCTTCTGCTCCAAGATTGAAACCTGCGTTATAATTTGGAGCACCAACAAAACCAAATCCCTTGGGTGCAAACTGCTCTTGGCTTTGAGGTAAAGCCGTGTTTAGTGTGGTGAAAACGATTCCTCGACTGTAAGCTTCCTTCACTACAGGACCTGTCGCATCCTCACCTGCAAAACCATACGTTGCAATGCCATCAACATTGCTCGCCACTGCTTGCTGAATCTGGGACAGCATCAGGTTTGGATCCCAATTTGAGAAGTAGTATCGGACTTCCGGACCGAGATCTTGTTCAGCTTGTTTAAAACCGTTGTAGACGTTGTTCGCAAAAACCCCCCCTTGTGGTCCACCAGGAAATGCCGCGATCGTGACTCCCTGACACCAATTGTTGACAGGATCAGCTGCAATCACCGGGTTTGCTAATGACATCGCTGCCAGCATGGTACTGGCCCATTTAAGAATTGTTTTTGGTCTAATCATGATATCTCTCCAAGATTAAAAGAAATTGCGGAAGGCGCTTTGTATTCGTATATATTCGACCCAAAGGTCAAGTCTTAACATTTAACAAATAGACGACATTCCTAGAATAGATTATTTCCAATTTATTGAGAGGGTTTGTTGGCAGCTAGAGCTTTTGCAGCGTTACGAATCATTCCAACATCAGCGAGACTCACCACCAGATCAAAACCCTGTGCATACAAATCTGCCATTGAGTTCATTCCATAGGGTGTTACTCCCAAATATTTTCCAGCAGCGTTTGTGGCGTCAATCGTTTTTTTCATTAAGCGCTGGTGCTCTGGATTCTCAAATTTTGCTGGGGTTCCTAAACTTGCTGAGAGGTCAAACGGCCCTATGAAAATCATATCCAGTCCATCCACAGCCACGATTTCGTGAATGTTATTTGCCGCCTTCACACTTTCTACTTGGCAAATGACAAAAGTATTGTCGGAAACTGTCTCCAAATACTCATCTGCCTTAAAGCCATACTCACTCGCTCTAGCGTCGGTATGAGCAATTCCGCGTATTCCTCTTGGTGGGTAGCGGACAGCGGATACTACTGCTTCTGCTTCGTCAGCGTTTTCAACCATTGGCACCATGATCGACTCGACTCCAATATCCAACAGTTTTTTGATCATCACATGATCATTCCAGGGAATGCGAACGACTAACGTCGTATCCGTTCCATTCGCAGCTCTGAGCTGATTCGCAACCGTTAGCACATCTCCCGGCCCGTGCTCATTATCGACAAGCACGAAATCGAGTCCACTCAGACTTAGAATCTCCGTCGTTACTGGATCTGGGATTGAATGCCAGGTTCCAATCAGTTTTTCGCCAGCTTGAAGTTTTTGTCGCAACAAATTTTTTCGATACATTTTTTTTCCAATAAATCACAGAAATAGAGCAATCTTGATCATAACATCCAATTGCATACTCGCCGCCTCGATGAAAATCAATCTTCTCAATCGAGATTTTGTATGTTTTTCTTTC
>MDTC01102428.1_pt1 | contig 11340 bp, 12 predicted proteins | sample 811181 | NCBI WGS metagenome assembly MDTC01 (sample SAMN05326644, study PRJNA326480) | marine metagenome | isolation source: seawater | place: Pacific Ocean: North | collected 2011 | reverse complement strand
CTTATTTTACTTATTATTTTTGTAATCTAAAAAGAGCTCATCTGACTCTAAATACTTCTCAACAAGCTCGATATGATGTTTTTCATCTACACCCAATATTGGTTCGTAAATCTCAAAAGCTTCGATTTTAATATCATTATCAAGGAACCTCATCATATCAATTGATTCCACTTTCTCATGAATTGACGGCTTTAGGTCAATAAATTTTTGTAAGGACTTTGTTTTAAATCCTATTAGTCCTAGCTGTCTAAAAACCTTATAGGGACTTCTTGGGATAAGAGTCCTACTAAAATTTAAGATTTCGTTTTTATTATTTAAAACGGCTTTAACAACATTAGGATCTTTAAAATCACCTTCATCAATTTCATGAATGAGATTAATGATTCCATTTTTTGAATTTTTGGTTTTATTTATTAACTGATCAATAACTACAGGATTTAATTGAGGCTCATCTCCTTGAAGTAATATTACATTTTCAAAAAATTTGTTTTGCTTTTCATAAATCTCAACTACTTCTCCTGCTCTTTCAGTTGCTCTCTCATGTTTGTTAGATGTCATACAAACCTCAAAATTATGTCTTTTTCCTAATTCAAAAATTTCTTCATCAGGTGTTGCAAGAACTAGATGATCAATTTCTTTACAATAACTTGCTCGGTAGTAACAATGAACAACCATTGGTATTCCCAAAATCTTTTTCAAAGGTTTGTTTGGAAATCTTGAAGAAGCTAGTCGTGCCGGAATGACCGCAAGAGTTTTACTCATTTTCAAAAGGAATTCTTGAAACTGAGTCAAGCATCCGAAAATCAACTGAAAATGCAATCATGTCATATCCAAGAGATTGTTTTTCATGAAGTTGTTTTCTAGATGGCTCAACAACATGAATGCCCTTTTTAATATTATATTTTTCAGCCGCCTTTATAATCTTTTTTTCAAGGTCTATGAATTCAAGGGTATCAAACTTTCCAGGGCTTCCAATTGATGCGGAAAGATCATAGGGACCTAAAAAGTAACCCGTTATATCGCTTGCAAATATACTATCAATATTTTTCACAGCTTCTTTTGATTCAATGTTTAGATACAGTTCAATCTTTTTTGCTTCATCATTTATATATCTTTCTTTTGTAACTTTATCACCATATCCTTGTGCTCTGTTTAAACCCATTCCTCGCAAACCCAATGGTGGGTAGAAACAAGCCTTTATAGCATTTTTCACGTCATCAACATTGTTGACCATTGGAATAATTACTCCTCTTGCACCAAAATCAAGGATTTTTTTAATCTCAGCAGAATTATTCGATGAAACTCTTACAATTGGTTTGACTCCGCATAAGTCGATAATCCTTATTAATTTTTCAGCTTCTGAGATTGATATTGAAGTATGCTCTAAATCAATAGTTATCCACTCATATCCAGCTCTTGAAAGAAGCTCAGCAATCGCCTCGCTATATATTGTCAACCAAGTGCCATAAGATATCTTACTCATTTCATTACCTATTTTGATCTAGACCATTAATTGCCGCAAGCCCCATTGAAATCACGCCCTCCTCGGTCATACTTCCTAAATGAGAAGTTGCAAAAAAATTTCTAAGGTTCAGGAGAGGTGAATTAAATGCAGGCTCCTCCTCAAAAACATCCAGAGCTGCAAAAGCATTTTCATTCTCTGATAAAAACCTTTCTAAGTACTTCTCATTTATAATCCCGCCTCTAGAAGTGTTAATAATTTTTAAATCTTTTTTGCATAAACCAAAAAATTTCTTGCCAATAAGATGATTTGTTTCCTTTGTCAAAGGCAGGTGGATGGATAAAATATCAACTTTTTCTGCAATTTCATCAAGATGAGTTTGATTAATTCCTTGTTTATCAATTTCATTAATTTCATAAACTAAAACTTCGCACTCAAATGGTTTAATAAGATCATAAAGAAGGGAACCAATATTTCCAAAGCCCAGTATGCCAATTGACTTTCTATATAACTCATTGCCTCTTTCTTGACTCCAAGTTCCTCTCTTTATTTTTTCAAGACTGTTATGCGTTCTTCGTAGTGATGTGAAAATAAGTGACATTGTCAACTCAGCAACAGGCCTTTTATTTACACCAGCAGTAAAACCAAGTTTAATATTCCGTTTTTTCAATTCCTGTAAATCTATATTATTTAGCCCAACTCCATACTTACTTAATACTTTTAAATTAGGTAATTTTTCAAGTATTTTTGAGTTAAATATTTCAAGCCCAACTATAACTTTATCTGCATCATTACAAAAAGAAATTAGGCTCTCTCCTGACAACGATAAACCTTCTTCATTTAACTTTATTTTTTTATATTTTGACTGCAATACTTCGATTAGTTTCTCATTTTTTGAAAAGGACCTCGATGTTACTGCAACTAAATCAGAAGTATTCATAAACAATTATTATTTGCCACTACATCTACTTTAAATTTTTCATCCTTGTACTTATCATAATAGTAATCTCCCCCAGCAGATTTTATAATTGCCAATCCTGCTGCAATATCCCATAAAAAAATACCATTTTCTTGATATTGATCAAATTGTCCAGATGCAACAAAGGCACAGGACATAGCAGCTGAACCAATCATTCTAATTTTTTTCCACTTTGCAAATTCGCTAGCTAAATTTAACATCGCATCCTCCTCATAACTTCCTTTAGCAGGCAGGCCTGTTGCAAGAGTAGCTTTATTTTTAGCTGAAATATTTGAAACAGTAATTAATTTTGAGTTAGCCATTGCAGGAGTTTCAACACTTCCTTCATAAATGATATTTCTATTAAAATCATTGATAACACCCAAAAGAATTTTATCTTCATGTATCAAAGCAATTGATATACAACATATTGGAAAATCTCTTGAGTAATTTGATGTTCCGTCTAGTGGGTCTACAACCCAGAAAGTTGACCCAAGATCTTCATTTGCTCCAGATTCCTCTGCAAGTATTGGCAAGTCTGAATGATTACTTAAATATTTTTTTATAATACTCTCAGATTCAATATCTGCCTTAAGTTTAATATCTCTTCCCTCATTTGAAATTACATCATTAACTACATTCTTTTGTTTAATAAGTAGCTCAGCAGATTTTAGAGAAGCTTTTTTAGCGGTTAAAAGCTCTTTTTCAACTTTGATCATTTTTAAAATGAGCTCTGAAAAACGAGCCAACTAGACCACAAATTACCATATGTAAGTCTTCAGCAGGACCATACTCACCTATTTTAGTAGGAACGTGAATATTTAAGTCAGAAAGCTTTGCTAATTCTCCACCATCAAAAGCAGAGAGGCCAACAGTGTTTAGGTTATTATCTTTTGCCCAATTAATAGCTTTAATTATATTTGGTGAATTTCCAGATGCCGAAATAGCAACAAGCATGTCACCTGATTTAGCTTGGGTTTGAAGTTGCTGTAAAAAAATATTCTCATATCCGTCATCATTCCCTATTGCAGTAATAACTGCCTGATTATCACATAAGCTTATTGCTCTGAAAGGCTTTTCAAATTGCCTGCTTCCCAGCGAAATATCATTCACAAAATGACTAGCTGTTGATGCGCTTCCTCCGTTTCCAATAAAAAAAATAGTGTTGTCTTGCTCTCTGGTCTCTAAAATAAGATCTATAAACTCGCTGACATTTTCTGTGTTTAATTTATCTATAAGATATTTGAGATAGTCAAAGTAGTTCTGCGAAAAAATATTTGGAGACGATGCGTCTGTTATTTTACTCATTTTTGTAGTATTTCCTTTTCCATTCAGGGTCAGCTTTGTAAATCCTTTCTATCAGTCCCATGATTTCAATTGCGTGATCAATTGATCCATTTTCTATTTTATCAGAATTACGAATAGCGTCTGTAAATCTCTTTATTTCTTCGTCCCAGGAGATATCTTCATCAAAATGAATTATCTCCTCTTTAGGGTTACCTTTATCATTTTCAGGATCTGCATAAATTATTTTTAAAGTTTCATCTCCATAACTTTTTGAGCCTGTGAGGAGTCCTCCTAAGATTAGAGATCCTTTCTTTAAAGTAACATCCAAATGAAATTTATGCCTCCACTGAGTTGCAGATGAGTGGAGTTGGCCTACAACACCAAAATCATTTTGCATTAAGACAAAAGCATTATCCTCAACATCAAAATTCCAAAATGAATTTTGAATAATTGAAAATACTTTATTAAATCCGCCTGCAAAATAGTTCATGAGATCGAGTAGATGGATTCCTTGATCAAGTAAAATCCCTCCGCCTGATATTTCTCTATTGGTTCTCCAATCACTTTGATTAAAACTTATCATTTTTGACTTTCCATAAGTGCCTTTTAAATTCAAAACCTCTCCAAAATGACCGTCATCAATGATTTTCTTTGCATGGATAATTGAAGAGTGAAATCTATGATTAAATCCATACATTAATTTCAAATTTGTTTTTTCCAAGTATTTTTTAATTGGTATTAATTCACTCAAAGTTCTTGATGGCGGTTTCTCACAAAAAACATGAAGATCTCTCTTTAGACCAAGAAGAGTAGCAGTTGCTGCATGATTATTAGGAAGGCTGACAAATAATACATCTAGATCTTCATTTTTAATAAGATCTCTGTAATCAAAATAACAATTTAAATCCAGGGGCTTGATGCCATCCTTAAATGCGATATCTGAAACAGATGTAACAGTAAAATCTTTAATCTTATTGAGTGCGGTATGCCTTTTTTTGCCGACTACTCCATATCCCACAATTCCAACTTTATAGGTCATTAAGAATTTTTGTAATTTACTCTATAAATAACGTTTGCTCCATCATCAGAAATAAGTATGGAGCCATCACTCTTTTGAAAAACTGATGCCGGCCTTCCTAAAACTTTTTCTTGTCCATTTTCTCTTTGAAGCCATCCAGTTATAAAATCTTTCTTATAAAGAAGTTTTCCAGTTTCATCAAAGTGAACAGCTATAACTTTATATCCTACTTTACGAGATCTATTCCATGAACCGTGAAGAGTCATAAATAAAGTATTTTTATATTTAGGAGGAAATGCTTCTCCATCGTAGAAAGATAAGCCTGTTGGAGCAACATGTGCTCCTAGTTCAAGAATTGGATCAATAAAATCTTCAGCATCTAATGGGATTTTCTTTGAATACTCAGGATCTAGAATATTCATTGCATGTTTATATGGATAACCATAAAAAGAATTATTTACAGTAACTACATTTAATTCACATGCAGGTATATCATCACCCATCCAGTCTCTTCCATTATCTCCAAAATAAAGGTTTTTTGTTTCTGGATGCCAATCAAACCCCACTGTATTTCTTACGCCTCTGGCTACATATTCCCATTCATTGTTGTTTAATCTCATAATTGAAGCATATCTTTTATCGAAGTTATATTTTGCCTCCATGGAGGGATTGCAAATATTACATGGTGCACCAACTGGGACATAAAGCATGTTATCAGGGCCGAAATCAATCCATTTCCAACCATGCCATGTATCTGATGGCAGATTATCAGTAACTAACTCTTTTCTTGGCATTTCTTTTGATTTAGTAAGTGCTTCATCAACATTAGAGATTTTCCATATTGAATTTACTTCTGAGAAATACAAATCACCTTCATGGTAAGTAACGCCTGTAGAGTTTGATAAATTTTTAGCTATCACTCGTATATTCTTGTCTTTATCAATAGCGCTAATTGTCCCTCCATTTCTTGATCCAACAAAAATAATTCCTTCATCACTCTCTGCAATTTGTCGAGGCGTATCAATGTCATCAACAAAAATCTCTATAACAAACCCCTCCTCAATTCTAAGATTTGTAATAAGATCATTTGCATTGATGTTTAATGAAATAGAAAGAGATAAGGTTACAAATAGTGATGAAAAAAATTTATAATTTAGATTAATATTCATGATTAAGATTATACCAGCGGCTTTATTTTTTTTGAGTTTTTTTGCTTCACTAGTCTCTAATGCAATTTTAAGAAGATTGTCAATTCAAAATAACTTTTTAATAGACAAGCCAAATGAAGAGAGAAAAATTCATCATAAAAGTACTCCAGCAACAGGTGGGTTAGCAATTAGCATAGGTATAATCTTTAGTGGTCTTTTTCTCTTTGCATTTACAGATTCAGAATATGACTTAGACATATCAACTGAAAAATTTATAAATAATACAGAAGCTACTGAAAATACAAATGATAATGCATATGAAATGCAGCTTGAAAATGGTGTAAATATTAAAATTCAGCGATTCGATGATGAGAGTTTTACTATTACACTTCCTTCTGGAGAGAAAAGACTGTACAGGGTTTATGTAGATCAAAACTCAATCAATAATGATTCTTTTATGGTCTTACAGGATAGTTCAGAAAATCAAATTAGAATTACAAACTTTAGCTTAGGACTATTTTTTTTCACATTAATTGTTCAATTTATAATGCTTCTCGATGATCTTTGGCAATTAAAGGCAACAACAAAACTTTTTCTTCAATCTGTTTGTGTAGGAGGCTTAATCTTTGTAAGTGATATGTACATAAGTAACTTAGGAAACTTATTTGGGCTAGGTGAAATTAATTTAGGATTATATGGGATACCGTTCACTATTTTTTGCATTGTAGGGATTATGAATGCGTTTAATATGATTGATGGGATTAATGGACTTTGTGCAAGTTTGTGCCTGGTGTGCTTTGTAGCAATTATCTATGTGATTAATGCTAACAATATCCCAACTCTATTCCCTTTAATTTTGCCAGTTGGTGCTATTGTTGGTTTTTTAATGTATAACCTTGGCATTCTTGGTGATAGAACAGTATTTCTTGGTGATAATGGTTCAGTTGCTTTGGGATTCCTTTGTGCATGGGTGTTAGTATATTTTAGCAATATTGAAAATGCTGTAATATCTCCAGTAACTGCGTTATGGCTTGTAGCAATTCCATTTGTTGATGCCGTAGGAGTTATTTTTTCAAGAATTCTAAATAAACTAAAAGTTCTAAATTCACATAGAGATCATATTCATCATAAATTAATAAATAGGGGTCTTTCTCATGAAATAGTTTTCTCTGTTCTCATAGTTGTTTCAGGCTTCCTTGCATACATTGGGCTTTTTTTTAATAAAAACTATCCAGACGAGAGCTTTTACTCTTTTTATGCATTTTTAGTATTTTGGGTATGCTACTATCTAATTTCTAGGAGGATATCATTAGATGTTTAAATTCTTTAAGAAAAAAATTGTCGAAGAAAAACCAAAAAATCTTCAGTTAATTTCATTGTGTTTAGCTTATGAGGTTGCTAATGCTGATAACGAAATTGATGATTCTGAAAAAGAAATTCTTTTGAGAAAGATTAAAGAGGCTGTTGATGTGAGTGTAGTATCAGAGAATGAAATTCTTGCTATTATCGAAAATGAAAGCAAGAAAAAAGTCTCTTTTTATGACCTTATTCATGACATCAATAAAAACTTTGTAAAAGAAGAAAAAATCGACATTTTAAATCTTTTATGGGAAATAGCATACGCTGATAATGTTCTTACCGTTGATGAAGAAAGATTGATTAGAAGATCTGCTGAAATGCTTGGCATAAGGCCTTCTATTGTTTTAAAGGCAAAAGATAATTTTAAAGATTAATTGATCCAGAGTTTCTCTTTGAAATTCTTAATGCGTCCTCCCTTGAGCACTCATTAGTAAGTTCATTTACAAATAAATCAAAGGTGTTATCTCCGATATAGTTAGTTGTTTCATATAAAAGAATACACTTCTCATCATGATCTAGGATATTTGACAGCTTTATTTCATTTACTAAATCTCTCATATCTAAATTTAAGATCGAATTTTTAAGATTCTTTTTTTCATCAAGTAAGATAATTGACTGTGATGTATTTGGGTTATATTTTTCCCAGACCAATCCATTACTTGAAACACCTGGTTCACCATTTCTGGCAAAATTTGCCCAAAAGCTCATCATATTCTTTTGCATGAATCTTCTTGAAATACTTCGAGGATAAACTATCCAACGAAATTCCTCTGCAAGAGTAAAGTCGCCGCTCACCATGGGTATCTCTATTGCGTGTGCTGATCCAATAATTTCACTAAAATCTCCAACAAAGAAATCTCTTAAATTATCCCAATCAAACCTATATGCATAAACATCACTATTTCCAGTATTAAAAATATTATCAAGAGGCTCTTGTACTCCCCTTAACTGCCATCCTTTTGCTCTTATTGAACTATAAAGCTCATACTTCTCAACATCACGAATCATAATTTTTGGGATTCCAAATGTTTTTGATAAAAATGCATCTTCTGTCTCAATAAAATATTTTGAAAATCCAATCCATAGCTTTATCTCATCTTTGTTTGAGCCCGCAATTGTTGGAACTTTATGTAAAAATTCTTCAGATCCAAGAGCATTTTTGAGGCCAATAATTGGTATTACAACATCATCATTAGTTAGCAGAGGTATCTCAAAAGTATCTCCATAAAGATTGACGAGTTCCTGAGCATTTGTGGAATAGAGAATATCTCTTTGCTTTTGTTTTGAGATACTTGATTGAAAGGCATCTGCTTCATTCATGTCACTAGCAAGACCTTTGCTTTTAGCAATTTTGTTAAAAACAGTCCAACTATCAGAAGTGCTCTCTTTATTAAAGTCCTTAGACTTATAAGCATCCTCAAGCGATGACGACTTCGTATAACCTGATTGAGAGATGGCTTTATGAAATAATCCTTTTGCCTGAGGTGCAACTAAAAGTGAGAAAACATTGTGTCCTCCTGCAGATTCTCCAAAAATTGTTATATTATTTGGATCACCACCGAATTTTTTAATGTTCTCTTTTACCCAGTTAAGGGCATGAATAATGTCTAAGATACCAAAATTTGATGTCCTATCTTGATCGGCATTTAATTCTTGAATGGATGGATGAGTAAAAAAGCCTAAAGGGCCAAGCCTATAATTTGGTGAAACAACTATTAAATTTTTTTCCTTTACAAATTTAGAAAAATCATAGAAATCTTTATGCCCGGAAGTATTTCCACCTCCATGAATCCAAAACATTACTGGTAAATTTTTATTTTTGTTATTTGGAGCTCTTATATCAAGATATAAACAATCTTCAGAACCCATTTCATATATCTCTTGAATCTCGCCGCCTATTTCCTGATGACAAAAATTATAATCTTTCGGGAGTATTTTGGATTCACGATCAATAAAAGATCTTGGGGCTTTCCATCTCAAATCATCAACTGGAGGAAGTGCATAAGGAATGTCCTCCCAAAGCAAAACACCTTTAATCTTTTGTGTTGGGACCATGCCCGAGTTTGTGCTTATAAAGCCATAGAGTTGCTCATTAGAGGTGTCACTTGCAATTAAAGCATTAAAACTACATAAAGAAGCGATAAGGATTATTAGATTAAAAAATTTTGGACTTTTCAATGAGTTCATATCTTTCTAAGAAAGGGTTAGTTATAGTTTTTAAATTTTTTCCAATAAGTGTCAGCTTTAGGGAATTATAAGTGCTCCATTTAAAATCACCAAAACTTGGATCTGAGTTTGCTGCAAAAGATATCCATGATTGCTGGAAATTTCTTGAAATATCATCTGAAGATTTTGGTCCCCATTTAATGTAAGGCTTTTTTAAGTGCACGCCAAAGACATATGGAAGTTCCGATGCATGAAAGCAGCCAAGCTTACCATTTAAAATCTCGCTTTGTTCAGCAAATAAATAACCAAAAGATCTAGATTTTTTCAACTGTAGATTTTTATGCGTTGGTATTCCAAAACAAATATCTGTAAGAATCGCAGAATAAATATCTTTCATATTGGAAGATTCGAGGAAACTCTGATAGAGAGATATTATTTCTGGAAGCTTTTCGCTTAAAAACATTTTAGAAAGTCTTCTTAAAATATAATCTTTATCATTGCGTCCGATCTTAGGATGAAAAGTGCTCCAAAGCTTATACTCATCCAATGTCGAACCTGCAATATAATCAATATCTGATTTTGCAAATGTTTGAAGATAGTCATCTTTTATAAATTTATTATCAATAACAGGTAGGAACCCAACTTCTGGGAAAATCCATTTTTTTCCATCGCTCAGCTGTGAATGTCTTAGTTTTTTTGCACTAGTAATAATATCTTGATATCTACATGTCAATAATTCATCTTTTTTAAAACCATCTTTTTTAAACTGGTTTACAAAAAGCTCAGCCCATCTATTAGCTTTATCAGTAGAAGCTAAAGCATCCATTCCTCCACTCTGACATATTGCTTTTCTAAATAATCCTTGATTCCCAGCTGCAACTTGCAGATTACAACTCCATGATCCAGCAGATTCTCCAAAAATTGTTATATTTTCTGGATCGCCACCAAATGAAGCTATATTTTTCTTTACCCACTTTATTGCGTTCCTTTGATCAATAAGTCCTTCGTTACCTGATGACTTAATTGATCCATTTGTTACTTCATCAAGTTTTAAGAATCCCAGTGGACCAAGCCTATAATTAATTGATACTAGAACAATATTTTTCTTAGCCAAATGCTCCAGCTCATACATCATGCTACTCGAACCACCCGAAACTAAAGCTCCCCCATGAATCCAGATCATGACTGGAAATGAAGAATCAAAAGACTTAGTACAAATATTTAATGTAAGACAATCTTCAGATTCGCTTTCAAGAGAATTATCTAGAAAAAAGGAATAACCGGAATTATTGTCGTCATCAAATCTTGTTTGAGGTGAAGAGCTTCCATATTTAAATGCTTGAAAATTGATTTCTTTGCTTAAAGGTCTTGATTCATCCCATCTATCTTTGTAGGTAGCATAAGGAATTCCAAGAAATTTATAAGATTCATCCTTATAAATCGCTTCAAACTCCCCGGATGGGCACTTTACTTTATTCATTGCATGTTAAATAAAACATTATATATTAATAGGGATTCTATCGAATGAATGAAATATAATCAGATAACGGGATGTAGCGCAGTCTGGTAGCGCACCACACTGGGGGTGTGGTGGTCGTCGGTTCAAATCCGGCCATCCCGACCAGTCTTAATTAATTCTTTTCTTTACTTCAGCAGAAGGCTTAAAAACAAGTTTTTTTCGAGCTTTTATAACATGCTCTTTTTTTGTTTTAGGATTTCTTCCAATCCTGCTAGGAGTCTCTTTCATAGAAAAAGTCCCAAATCCATGAATACTAATTTTTTCAGTATGGTTTTTTTTGATGAAAGCTATAAAGGCTTCTAAAACAAAAAGGCTATCTTTTTGAGATAGCCTTGTTTTGTAAGGAATTGTTTTTACTAATTCTTTTTTTGAAACCGGCAATTATGTGCTAGTTCCAGTACCTGTTCCAGTTCCAGTTCCAGT
>MDTC01255922.1_pt1 | contig 11341 bp, 4 predicted proteins | sample 811181 | NCBI WGS metagenome assembly MDTC01 (sample SAMN05326644, study PRJNA326480) | marine metagenome | isolation source: seawater | place: Pacific Ocean: North | collected 2011 | reverse complement strand
TAACCTTTGATTTGGTAATCGGTCTTCCAAAATTTGAGTCGCCAACGAAATTAGTAATTTATTAGCCTCAAAAGTAGATTGATTGGCAATTAATTGTTCAGCAATGTCCTCGCAATGCTCTAATCTACCCTCTAATTTAGCGAGGATAAAATCCATCTCCAGTCTTTTATCACCAGATAAAAATTCTACACTTTGCTTCAAATATTCTGCCTCATATCGCTTTGCTGCTATTTTGCATGCCACATATCTCAATGATTCATTGTTAATATCTTGCTCCATTAAGTCGTCAACCATAACAGCTAATGCTGCGGAATTAACATCCATAATTTGTTCAAGAGAATCTGAAATTTGTTCGACAAAAATATCCGGCGCTGATTTTGATAAGTGGTAAAAATAATTAATCAAGTTACCGTTTTCTGAGATATTTTTCCAATGCCTGGCTAGATTGGAATGAATCTCTCTTGTTTCATCGCTAGATAGGTTGCTGCGAGTGACGTTCCTTACAAGATGCTGCAATTCTAGATTCGATTCGCTGTACCATTTTAACAAACTCTGCATGTCGAATTTTTCGATTAAAGGTTCAATAATAGACAAATTAGATTTGACTGGATTAGGCTCCAGTGACATGTGGTTAAGCAACTTTTTGTCATCCTCATCGAGATTTTTCAATACCACTTTGTTGACGTAATCAATGATATCTATCGATGATTCTGGGGACTCGAAATTCGAGTCATATAACTTCAATGCCAACGGATGGCGGCCTAATTTTTCAGCAACATCTTTTCTTTTAGACAACTCAATATCCTCTCCAAGCATCTCGCAACAAGAGTCTAAATCTAATGAGTCAATTTTTATTTGCTCAAAACCAAAATCAGCATCTAGAGTATCGCGTGATATTAAAATAAATTTCATCTTACTATGTTTTGAAATTCCATTCACTAAATCTTGTATTTTCGATTGATGTCTAAGGTCAATGAGGTGATAATCATCAATTATCAAGACCTCTTCATGGGGAGCAAAAAACAGTGATATCGATTCAATGTCCTGAGGAATCATTGTCATAAAATTCCACGCTGAACAGATTCCCAAATAATCGGTAAATTCGTTAGCTGATGCCCACCTCACAGTCTTTTTATTGGCGTAATGTGCAGCAATTTTCCTCGCAAAAACAGATTTACCAATACCAGGCATACCAGTAATAATCAATGATTTTTGACTTAGAATGTCCAAGGAGTGAGAAAGCTCAGTGTTTCGACCATAGATTTCAATCTGTTTGGGTGGATTACCAAATATTGACCTTGGTTTCTTTGGAGTTATATCACTCACAATAAGTTGAGACAGATGGTCTCGTCCTGATTTTGTTATGTGGTAAACCAGTCTTCGTCGTGAACCTCCTCCAATCACATGGGCCATTCTTTTTATCACAAATCCATGTTCTTCGATTATTGTCAAGGGAATATTTAGTGCAGAGCGTACCACACCAATGCCTTCAGCAATTCCGGGGAGTGATATATCACGACTAACATCCCAAGATTTTTCCATGCTAGGTGGATATTGATTCAACCATTTCAGTATTCTTAACTGAGGTTGAGTTAGCATGTTGCTCATTACTGCGAGGTGATATGGGTTATCAATTGAATGTAGCATTGTATCTGCTTAAATTAGATGGTTGGCCTTTTGAGGTGGCACCTTGAGGCAAGGCCATGGCGGTGGAATTGTCTTCAATCTCATTGCCAAAAAAACCCGGAGTATACCTGTTCAAAAACCGTAAAGGTCGCGTGCTATATGTTGGAAAAGCAACTAAACTAAGTGAACGAATTAGGTCTTACTTTGCCAAAAACCCTGACCGGGCAATGATTCCTGAATTAGTCAAAAAATCTGATGATATTGAGTGCATTGTTACTGCCTCCCCCCATGAGGCACTCATCTTGGAGCGGCAATTGATTAGAGAACACAAACCAAGGTATAATTCAATGCTAAAGGACGACAAATCCTTTCCATATCTAGCACTGACAAGTGATGATTTACCTAGAATCCTATACTCTAGGAGACCACCAAAAAATGCCGTCATTTGGGGACCCTTTCCAAATGCTGGAGCAGCAAAGCAGGTGATGAAACTACTTAGGCGCCAATTTGGTCTTCGTGATGAAAAGAATAACATCCCATTTGGCTATCTTGATTCTGGTAATGATGATGATTATCGTCAGCGGATTTTGGCAGTAAAACAAATTCTAAACGGCAATGCTAGTTCACTAATTGAGTCATTAACTCGAAAAATGGACCAATATTCGGAGAATTTAGAATATGAGGTTGCCGCAAGACAAAGAGATTTAATCAAAGCAATTCGAACTACTACGAGTCAACATATTGTTTCAAGTAAGGTGTATCGTGATTGTGATGCAATAGGATTTGCCAGTGAAGGTGATTTAGCGGCAGTGGTAGTATTACATGCTGATGACGGCGTGGTAAAAGGCCAAGAATCTTGGCAAATGATCCATAGAGAAGATATTGGAGAAACCATCTCGATGTTTGTTTCAGACCATTATGCTAACAGAATTCCTCCCAAATTACTGCTAACTCCAACCCCACTATTCGACGGAGTTGAAGATTGGTTGCAAACCAGAAGAGATTCAGCGGTCGAGGTAAGAAATCCATCAAGAGGAGATTTGGTTACCTTGATGAAATTAGCAACACAAAATGCCGAAATACAATTGATAAGATTTGTCAATAAAACCAGCGGCTCTTTAGAAAAACGGGCAGCTGATGATGGGGCAAAACTACTGGGAATGCATCAGATGAATCACATTGTATGTTTTGATATGGCGCAAATTCAAGGAGAACATCGTGTCGGAGCAAGCGTTTGTTTCAAAGACGGCAGACCACACAAAGAAGAGTATCGTAAATATACTGTAAAAGGTGAGCAACTCGATGATTTACGCATGATGCGAGAAGTTGTCCAGCGTTGGATGAAACATCAAACAGAATGGCCTGATTTATTGTTACTAGATGGTGGCCGGACCCATCTGAAAATGATTAGTGAAATGATTGAGCAGTCTGGAAATGCCGGCAAATTTGCTGTTGCTGCACTAGCAAAGCGTGAAGAAACTGTATTTAGAAAAGACAAGCAGCCGATTATTCTAGATCGACGCGGAAGGGTACTAATTCATGCTCGGGATGAAGCACATCGATTTGTCAACACATTCCACAGAAAGCGCCGTAAAGCAAGTAAAATGGTCGACCCACTAGAGAAAGTACCCGGATTGGGTGCTAAAAAGTTTCAAACGTTAATACGTCACTTTGGTGGCAGAAAAGAAGTATTACACGCCAGTGAAAAGGATATCAAGACTGTACCTGGTATTGGCCCAGCACTAGCAAGGCGAATATTTGAAGCCATCAATGATTAATCAAATCGTTTATCGGGAAGGTCAACCATTGGTGGAGGGCCTTTGTTGGAATAATCCTCAAACTGCTCCATATCACCATGTAATCCTTCACTATGGAATCCTCTTAGATCAGCAAATTCACTATCACCAATAGTCACCTTGGTGGCAGTTTGTTGAGTTGAGGCTTTTCTTGCTTTCTTCAAGCGCTTCTTTCGACGACGGCGTCTAATAAATAAGGCCAGTAGAATTACTACAAATGTGGGATATACCCAAAACTGCATCAGTAAGTAAAGCCATGAAACCTTAATTCTAAAGGAGATAGTATCCTCGAACTCTCCATCTGGAATATTATAGGTTATTTTTTGTCGTCCACCCACTTCGGAGATGGTCAGATAACCACCAGTGTCCTCTACATCTTCTATGGTGATTCCACGCGGCAATATTATTGATACTGGACCCGTAAGAGATAGATTATATTCCTCAGCAATTGAGGTATCTCCACTAAATGAGTATGATGCTTTCTCGCCACTTGGATCAGGGTATGTTACACCACTACCTGAAACCAATCCATTGGTTAAAGATGAGCCTAATAGTTCGGCTGCTGAGACCATTGGATTTACCACAAGTCCTCTAAAGGCATTAGCAAAGAAATTCAACTCCATGCTGCTGGTATTGCCCCCGGCAATTTCTCCTAAATCACCGTCTAGCTCAAGTTTAAATTCGACTTCAGGAATCCTGACGCTCAAAGTGATCGGTTCATCATCACCAATATCTTGGTCTAGCCCTGTTAAGCCCTCTACCTTAGTCTTGATTTGAAAACCACTTAGGTCTACATCACCGAATGGTGAATCTTCTACGTCAGGCAATTCTGCACTGCTTTCGTGAATAAATTGGGTAATTATGTCACCGATATCCTCCGAAAAATCTGTTAATCCCTCTGGCGTAAATTGGAATGATAAGTCGGTATCGCACACCTCGTAAGTTTGGTCTTCCGAACAAATACTTCCCACGTCATCATAGGATTTTGGCTGAGCCAGACGACTGGCAATGTCAAGGCCAACCCTCACTAAATCAGAAGGTGCTGCTTCAAAATTGACTCTTGTTGAGCCGCTTTGATCAATTTCTTCTAATGGAATCATGACTCGATATATGGATACTTCAGCGTCTAAAGCAAAATCAAGGGACAATGACTGAGACCATTCATTTATTCTAAGGGCAGAAATGTCCAACTCAATTTTGCTGCTTATGCAGGTCCTCTGTAAAGTAGTACAGACTACATTCATATCTTCATCTCTGATTTCCGTCCGCCAGTCGTATGGATCGGTTCCTGCCAAAGAAATATCGACATCTTGACTGCCTTCAAGGCTCTTCTGAAGAATTAATCTGTCTTCTCCATCAATCGTTCTAACCCATGTAGGAAGAATAATCTCCAAAGTCAACTCTGCTGGAGGTAAACCCTCTGGTATAACCGAATCTAGATAGGAACCTGGCAAAACAGATTCGATAGATAAGCCACTGTTTAACAGGTTTCTCAAGTCGCTTTCTTGTAAGATTTCAACATACTCAAGTAAATCTCCATCATCAAAATTATTCTTCAAAATATCGATTAGACTCATGGAAAATGGTTGACTTGTGGAACGTAAGTAAACTGGGTATTCAGCAGACATTGCCGGCGTTCCTTGAACACAGTAATTCCGTTGCTGGCTTTGTGGTTCCTCTGAACAATCACTTGAATGAGTATAATTCAGCCCACCTGCTACCGGTAGCCCGTCTGCTAATGCGTCAGATACCCAATACAGGTCATTCATGGTGATTGGATCATCTCTTCCAACAGAATCTGAAATACCGCTGGCAATATCGTTTATTGGAAAGGCTGAAGTCAATTGATCTAATTCTACTAAGCCGTTGTGATATGCTAAGCGAATTCCATCAGCAGTAACCAAAGGTAAGGTCGCTGAATCTGACAAATTTAGCAAAGATACTCCCCAATCACTCAATAGGTCATCATCTAAGTATGAAATTCCTGCCACAAAATCAATTGTTGCGGCTGATTCATCACGTAAATCCAACTTTACATTAAGATCGATAGCCTTGGTTTCTGGTGCAATATTTACCGTGTTAGTTCCCAGAGAGCCATTACGGTGGGCAAGCCTAACTGAAATTGGAGTCTCTGTATCACTAGCGCCTTGAGGAGCATTTAGCATGTCTACAGTCCATTCGCCAGCAAAGTATGCAGGATTACCGCTACGAGCGGCTAAAGAACCTCCTGCGCCAACTTGAATGATATCAGCATAACTGGGTGGGGAAAAAGAATAGGATCCAAAGTGACCAGGAAGTGTTAGTAAGGTGAAATTAGTATTGATTTGTGCACCCATAACTAACATTCCTTGAAAGGCTCTTTCCAAATCCAAGTTGCCTGTAGATACTAAACTAAATGCGGTGTCTGTAAGTTCAATAGTAAATGTTGAAGATATACAAATAGGAGGATTAAACGCATTATTTTCACTAGCGCCCTCGCTTGAATAGATGGAGTCTGTCAATGGGTTATCTGAACAAGGGGTTGTCTCTCCTTGTTGAGTTATCGAGTTGGTATAATCAGTAGTTAGTCCAACAATGTTGCCAAAACCATTTTCTATAGAAGTGTCAAGTGCATTGTTTAATTCTATTTTAAGCTGGTCTCTAACTGTTGGAGTACCCGGACCGTTTGGGCGTTCATCAAAATAAGTTCTAATCAAATCAGCCGGCGCACCATCTTCTGGATCTAAGCCGTCAGATGCCAGTGCTGCGTTTAGCCCCGCAACATTGTCTAACCCTAATGCAGAGCGATTAAATTCATGAATTGCCCATACCAAATCTAACTCGATTGTATCTGTATCGACTAGTTGAAAATCATAGGTGCCGTTTATCCAATCTTGTTGACTTGAAGTTAAGTCATGAGAATGGCTATAATCATCGCAGGTCCCTCCGTTTGCTTGACAGGTTGACATGCCATCAGCGCTAACAAATGGAATGAATAGATGGATGGTGAGCAATATAGTCATCAATAATATGACGCCTTTTGGACGATTATTAGTTTGTGAATATGACGCCGCCATGTACCTTCGTAGTACAGTGACATTGAAATTCATTCCCCTTGTGGTATTATCATGACTGAGGCCGCAAAGCAAATAGATTCCGCTTTAGCAGTCTTAGTCGACAAAGATGATGCTTCAACTATTCAGCAATCTTTGACAGCAACAAAATTAATCGATAACAAGTTTATCATAACAGAGGTTGATTCGATGATTGCAATCCCAATTTTAGATGATGAAAAGGTCAAAAGGTTGACCTGTTTTGATAATACTAAACACGCAATTACTGAACTAAATTTACCTCTGAAAAACCAGAAATTTACTCCTGCAGAAGCAATGGTCCAAGATATGACACTGTATCTAGAGCAATACATTGATTCAGACCTTTCAGGATTAATCACAAATTTACCTCGGAAATGGGAATTATTTGGAGACTTAGCAATTATTCCTAACTCAACAGTCAATAATTTACAATGGCAGGACTTTTTTGGCAGGATTACTCAAGAGCAAGAACTAGAAATATGGCAGATTATCGCTCGAGCACTAAGGGTAAATCGCCTTGCTCGGCAAGAAAAGATTGCTACTGATATGATGCGAACATCCCAAGTCAAAATGTTGCTGGGTGATTCGGGTGAAGTTGAAATAAATGACTTTGGAGTGAAATTTTGGCTTGATGTAACCAAGGTTATGTTTTCCTCAGGCAACGTTACTGAACGTCATAGAATCGGCAACATTGACATGTCGGGAGAAATTATCGTTGATGCATTTGCTGGAATTGGTTACTATACCCTACCAATGCTAATGAGAAGTAATGCTGAGCATGTCTATGCCTGTGAGATTAATCCAAACTCAATTCAAGCATTAGAAAATGGTGCTAAATTGAATAAGGTAAGTCACCGACTAACCATCCTTGAGGGCGATAATTTGTCAACAATGAAGCAAGTATATCATTTGGCAGACAGAGTTCACTTGGGGATTTTACCTTCTTCAGAAACGGTTTGGCTATCAGCGATTAGTTGCTTAAAATCCAGTGGCGGAATGTTACATATCCACATGAATGTTGAAGAAGAAAAAATCGACGATTTTGTCACATACTGCATTGATAGTATTGCTAAATTGGCAAAACAACTTGGGCGTGAAGGAATCGTTTCTGTAGAACATGTCGAGAAAGTAAAATGGTATGCGCCAAGAATACGACATATCGTTATTGATATCTCTGTTAGATGATTAAAATGAGCCTGGCGGCGGGGGACCCGCTGGTCTCTCATGGGGGATATCACTGCCTTCCGCTTGATTCAGCATTGAGAAATCATCTTGATACGACAACTTATCAATTTCCAAATCTGCTTTTTTCTTTCGTAAATAAACCATAATTACAACGCCTGTAATACTGGCAAAAATCATAATTCTAATAACTAAATCAAACCATGAATCCATATTTGCATTATCAGGGAATGTGTCATAATAGTTAGCTATACCATCTCCGTCTGAATCATATTTAGCCTTGGAATCATTAGGGAATTGATCCGAATTATCACCCAGCCCATCATTATCTGTATCATTCCACTCTGCTCTATCATCGGGGAATGCGTCTTGATTATCACCTATTCCATCGACATCCCGGTCATAACATTCAGCTGGATCATCAGGCCATATGTCTTGATTATCCCCGCACCCATCTCCATCAGAATCTAGCCATTCAGTTGGGTCACTAGGAAACGCATCAGCATTATCCCCCACCGTATCGCCGTCTGTATCATTCCATTCTGATGGGTCACTTGGAAAAATATCCGTATTATCGCCGTATGTATCGTTGTCAAAATCATACCAGTCTAGGGGATCGTTGGGGAATAAATCAGTATTATCACCATAGCCATCTCCATCAGAGTCAGCCCAGTCATCAATATCATCGGGAAATAAATCTGTGTTATCAGAAAAACCATCGCCATCACGGTCTGGGCAACCTTCTGGAGAAAGTGACAGACCGAATTTTGTTGGGCAAGCATCACGATTATCGCCAAACCCATCACCATCATAATCTAGCCATTCACTTCCATCATCTGGGAATTTATCATAATTATCGCCGTAACCATCCCCATCAGTGTCAATGCATTCAGTTTCATCGAACGGAAATTGGTCTGAATTATCGCCACAACCGTCAGCATCGCCATCACTCCATTCAGATGGGTCTAGAGGGAATTTGTCGATGCCATCAATTACTCCATCACCATCAGTATCTTCATCATAAATATCGGTTCCAGCAATAGTCTCATCAAGGTTATCAAGTAAGTCACCATCAATGTCTGAGTCTTCGGTATTGGAGCATCCGTCACTATCTAAGTCATTATCATGAACGCCAAGTTCGCCTCTAGGGCAAGCATCTTGTAAATCTGGAATTAGGTCATTATCATCGTCTAAATCAACATCATCAGTACAACCGTCTGAGTCGTGATCATTACTTGCTTCGCTAAATGGACAGGGGTCAATTGCGTCATTAAGTCCGTCTTCATCAGAATCCCGTTGTGCTGCAGAACACCCATTAATGTCGACAATTTCCCCTAAAACTGTTGCTGGACAAACATCATCACCGTTGGAAACCCCGTCGCTATCATCATCTAATTGTTCCCACGAACATCCTGTTTGGTCAGCAGTCCAATCGTTATTGGTCCACGGACACTGGTCATAATCATCGATAATCAGGTCACCATCAGTATCTGCATTACCGATAGATTGAATGGCAAAAAAGGAAATAAATTCATGCATCACTCTAGTTGGATGTGCCTTATCAAAAAATATGAACTCATCTGGATTGCTGGCCACCGTTGAAGCGCTATTGCAAATCGGTAATGGTAACAACGTTGCTGAAGCACTACAAGCGGAGTCTTGAGTATTGGTTATTCCCAGCGCCTCACTGTTGTCTACAATGTCATTAAACAATGACCAAGCGTCTATGAAATGTACTGTGATTGATAATTCAACTGTTAAATCATTTACCAGGGTTGCTAATTTCGTGTTATAGGAGACTACCTCGGAGGCAATGTTATTTTGTTGATTTTGGCTACGCCCAAGAATTTCTGGGGTTTTTTCTAATGGTGGTAAATTTGGAATAATAAATTTACTCGCTCCAGCAGCATCTAGTTGCCTAATATGGGATTCCATATTCGCTACTATAGTATCTGAATTAGCTGTACCGTAGAGGAAATCATTACCGCCAGCCCACAGAGAAATGACTTCATTTTGTGCAATACTTGATTGAACATTAGCCAGATAGTTGTTAATTTGAGTCCCGACATTTGGCAGTAATAAGTACGAAAATCCTTGACCTGTTTGGGAGCCGCCAAACGCCCTATTATCTCCTTGTTCGGTTAATGAACCAACACTGGTTGAAACACCGTAGGCTTGTGAAACATATTCTAGCCAAACTGGACCATTAGAAAACCGACCTTGCCAATATGGTGGCACATCAGGAACATTTAGGATACTATCCTTGGCATTACCCATATCACTTAACGAGTCACCAAAGGCTAGTAAATTACCAATTTGGGGCATTATAGTATTTTGAAACACCATGAATGAAATTTGAGAATTTGCCAGTATGGTATTATCCGTATTAATTATCTCAACTGAGATAAAATAGAAATTTGAACCCTGAAAAAAGTGTTTCACCGGCAATGGGAATTGACTGTTTGGTCCGGTTGGTTGAAATTGACTACTACCTGATTGTACAAGTGAACCATCAAGATCAGTTATTGCGTACTCTGCGGTTAATTCACTGCCAAATGGGGCGTTAGAAACTTTAACACTAAATTCAATTGTGTCGTTTGAATACCAATCATATTTCATCATCGAGATTTCAACATCGACCGAACGAGCACTGGTTGATGCAGCAAATGGCAGTGCGGAGCAAAGCAACAATAAGACCAATGTCATTGCTTTTCGCATGGTTCTGCTAATGTTACAGAGTTGAAAGAAGTACCTATAACTTAACCCAATTCGGTTAATCATTCTCCATCAATACAGCATCGAAAGTTACGATTGTATCATCATGCAAGCTTTGCGGTGGGTCTATTCTAGCGATTAACAACAATATTATTCCGAGCAATATTAGGCCAGATATGCTCAAGGTTTTCGCCGTAATCAATGGTTCAGTTGCTTCGGTTAATTCGCCGAATCTGATGGTTCCATCCGGGTCTGCAACCCCGATCATTCTAACTGAGTCAATGTGTACTTCACGGATTGGACGCCCGAGTAAATCTGGTCCTGGATTTGCGAAGTTATCTGGAGCAGGATTTGTCACTGTTGGCGTACTAGCGATTTCACGAACCGTATTCATACCATCTCTCACAATGCCAAATACCGCATAGCCCCCATCATCTCGATTCTCAGGGTCCAGACCATGTTGGTCATTGTCAGTGATATACCATTGAGAGTCTGCTGAATCCTGTTCTGCACCTCTGGCCATACCCATTGCGCCATCAACATGTGAAAGATTGACATCATGTTCTAGTGGAATTGTTTCACCTGTTCCTCCACTACTACATTGCGGACTTGTAACTGGATAAGCCCCTACTGTTTTGCATTCAGGGTCGCCAGATTGAATAACAAAGTCGTCCACAACTCTGTGAAAGAAAACGTCGTCATACAGACCTGTTTCGATGTGCTGGATGATATTTGTAGTAGTAATTGGCGCCCATTGTTCAAACAATTCAATGGTTATTTTTCCTTGAACTTCTGGTGAGGTTAAACCGGTATAATAACTAATTTCGATAACCAATACTGCATTCCCTTGGTAGGATTGATTCATTGGCGTATCTTCCTTGGCCGGGCCGTCAGTCCAGCTATCAGGATCAATTCCAATACTTCGCCAGGATGGTACTTCACTTTGCC
>MDTC01147633.1_pt1 | contig 11342 bp, 4 predicted proteins | sample 811181 | NCBI WGS metagenome assembly MDTC01 (sample SAMN05326644, study PRJNA326480) | marine metagenome | isolation source: seawater | place: Pacific Ocean: North | collected 2011 | reverse complement strand
TGGAATACTGGAATTTCTGGCTTTGGATATGGGGACGATGATGATGCGACTATTGTTGAGAGTACAATGTCAATTTACATACGAAAGACTTTTTATATTTCTGACGCCTCAGCTATAAACTCTGTGATATTGGATATAGATTATGACGATGGTTTTGTTGCTTTTATTAATGGTCAAGAGGTCGCTAGGAATCTAATGACTGGAGCTGTTCCGGATTACAATCAGCCAAGTGACGGATGGAGAGAGCCAAATCTTCCTCGAGGATTGTTGCCCGAACGTTTTGCAGTTGATCCAATACTTTTAAACAACGGATATAATATCATCGCAGTTCAAGTTCACAATTTTACCATAGATTCTTCTGATTTATCTGCACTACCTGTTTTGTCTTTAGGAATTAATAATGCATCAAATGATTACAGAACTCCTCCATCATGGTTCGTTGAACCTAGTGTTCCTGTAGAAGTTAATTTTGAGTCCTCTAATTTACCTATTGTTATTATTGAAACATCACAAGGACAGGAGATTCCAAACGATCCAAAAATAGATGCAACAATGCAAATTATTTTCAAAGGCAATGGGGAGCGTAATTTTTTAAGTGATGTAAATGATCCAACTGCACTTGATTATGATGGTGCTATAAAAATAGAATATCGAGGTTCAACTTCTAGTCTTTTAGACAAAAAACAATATGCCTTCACACCTTATGATGATTCAGGAGAAAAAGTTAATGAAGGATTTCTGGACATGCCCAAAGAAAATGATTGGATTTTAAATGGGCTTGCATACGACCCTTCATTTATAAGAGATTTTATAAGCTATAGGCTGTCAAATTTGACTGGAAATTATGCATCAAGAGGACGTTATTGTGAAGTGATCCTAAATGGAGATTTTCGAGGTATTTACATTCTACAGGAAAAATTAAAAGCAGATGATAGTAGGATAGACATAAAAAAAATCAAACAAGAAGATCTAACACTTCCCAAATTAACAGGTGGTTATATTACAAAAACAGACAAAACTGAGGGTGCAGATATAGCGGCTTGGTCCATGGATAATTACGGAGGCTGGCAAAGTAATTTTATTCATGAACATCCCAAACCTAACACTGTAATTCTACAACAACACGATTATATAAAAAATCAGTTTGAAACGCTTCAATCTATGGTAGATAACCCAAGTAACAGTGATATCACCCAAGGTTTCCCTTCAATAATTGATATTCCTTCATTTATAGATTTTATGATTATCAATGAGTTGGCATCAAATGTAGATGGGTATGAGTTTAGCACTTTCTTTCACAAAGATCGCAATGGTAAACTCAGGGCGGGTCCAGTTTGGGATTTCAATTTAACGTATGGGAATGACTTATTTGACTGGGGTTTTGATAGAAGTCACACGGATATTTGGCAATTTTTTGACCAAGATAACATGGGGCCTAAGTTTTGGAAAGATCTTTTTGATGACCCCATGTTTAATTGCTATTTAACCCGACGCTGGCAAGAACTTACGGCTACTGGAATGCCGCTTAATTCTGAAGAAATATTTGCGCTTATTGATGCCACCACCTCGCTGATTAACGAAGCTGCTGGACGTCAAGAAATAGTTTCAGGAACTACAGGTACATTTTCACAGCAGATTTTAGAGATAAAGGCTTTTATTACAGAGAGAATTAATTGGATATCAAATGAATTGACAGATACAAGCTTATGCGATGATATTACTACTCCAGCTTTGGTTATCTCAAGAATTAATTATCACCCTCTTGTAGATGATGAGTTAGATTCAAGTGATTTTGAATTTATAGAAATCACGAATAACAGTTCTTCATCTGTTGATTTAACAGGGATTTATTTTGGAGGTTTGGGACTTACATATCAATTTCCAAATGGTGAGACGCTACCAGGTCAGCAATCAATATTTTTGTCGAATGAGACGGATTCTTTTATTCAGCGCTATGGATTTGAACCATTTGGTGAATTTTCAAGAAGTTTATCCAATGATGGTGAAGATTTGATTTTAAGGGATGCTTATGGAAATATAATTGACCTTGTCATTTACAATGATGTTTTGCCCTGGCCAGAAGAAGCTGATGGAGAAGGGGCCTTTTTAAAACTTATAAGTTTGGATTTAGATAATGCTTTGGCCAGTAGTTGGGTAGCTCAAAATGATTCTCCTGAAAACTTATCATCTGCGCAATTTCAGTCAGAATCTTTGATATCTGTTTATCCAAATCCTGTCTCAGATATTTTGAGGATTAATTCCACTTCAAATAATATTAATAATCTTAAAATATTTAGCTTAAGTGGACAATTGTTCTGTACATATAATTTCGTTGGAAAAGAAATAGAAATTGATTTAGGTGCTTATCAAGCTGGGATCTATTTGCTGCAAATTGTGACTGATACAGATGTATTGGTAAGAAAGATTCTGAAAAATTAAAACAGGATTATATATTTGTTTAAGCTAAAATACTACCCAAAAAAAATATTTGGAGGAGGGGAGATTGAAATCGAATTATTTTAGCGGGGATGTGCATTTTTTTAAATGATTATTTTTCTCACAATTAAAATCTTTTTATTTTATTAATGCTATGTCGGTAAAAAAAGAAGTTGTTTTTTGACCGTTTTTAAGCCAAAATCCAGATGTTAGTGTTGCTTTTCCTTCTTCAGTATCAATTGTAAATTTGGCATTTTGGTCCAAAGGATTTAATTTCAAAATGTGTTCTTTACCGTCAAGCACAATAAAAGCTGCATCAAAAGCCATCGCCTCTCCTTTTTTTTGTTCATCCCAATATTTTGTCGCAGGTTTAGCATCATCAATTTCAGCGTTTAAGGGTAAACTAGTTTCAATAGGCCACCTTCTTAAGCTTATTTCGTATGTGCCAGACTTTTTAAAGTTGATGTTCAATGCCCCTGTTTCAAAAGCAATGCCTTTTCGTATATCTCTTTGATGCCATGCAGTAATAGACTTTACATGAATATCATGAGAAGTAAGTGTATTTATTCTATCCGGTTCAATATCGATATATGAATATTTAAATTCTTTTGAAGCATCGGCCCACCAACAATCATAATAATCTTGTAACCGTCTTGCAATATCAGGATGTTTCTCAAAAATATTCATTTCTTGCCCAGGATCATTAGCAACATTGAAAAGTTCATTGCCATTGACTAACCTCCAATTGTGGTACATTACACTACTTTGTTTGCCTTTTTCAGGCCACTGATTACGCTGGGTATCCGTTACCAACATACGCTCTGGGGCAAGATTGGTTTTTAAAAAGGAAGAGAGGTTGATGCCATCAATGGTTTTGCTTGGTTCATAGGTAACCCCTGTCAAAGAAGCCAAAGTGGGTAAAATATCGACGTGTGCCGACAGACCACTAAAAGTTTGACCAACTTTGAAGCCTCCCTTTTTCCATTGCATAATAAAAGGCACTCTATGCCCGCCGTCATACTCACTTGTTTTGGTGCCTTTCATTTGGGCGTTATAGCCATACCATTTCTTTTCTTTTCTATTGAATTTATAGCCATTAGAAGTGCCATTATCTGTGGTAAATATTAAAATGGTATTGTCTATAAGCTTTAACGATTCCAAGGTTTTGGTCAACCTTCCAAAATTATCATCAATATTAGTAATCATACCATAAAACCGCTTTTGAGAGGCCAATAACCCAGGCGTGTCTTTGTATATCTCATAGTAAGCCTCTGGCACATTGAAAGGACTGTGGGGTGCGTTTAGGCTTAAATAGCAAAAAAAGGGTTCAGTTTTTGACTTTTCTATAAAGGATAGGGCCTCATCAAAAAAAACATTGGTACAATACCCTTGCGTTTTTTCAGGAACACCATTTCTAAAGTAAGTATCATCTTGGTAGTTGTTACCCCAATAATCGGGAGTTTGTCCGACTCCACCGCCCTTGTGATAAAATGTCTCATCAAACCCACGTTGCTCTGGTAAAAAAGAATAATTATCACCCAAATGCCATTTTCCAAACATGGCTGTTTTATAACCTGCGGCTGAAAAAACATCGGCGATGGTTTCTTCGTCTTGATTTAGTAACGAACATCCCGCATTAGTATGCCAAACGCCATTTCTCAAACAATTTCTGGCTGTCATCAAACCAGCGCGGGTGGGAGAACAAGTGGTTCCAACATGGTAATTTGAAAAATTAACAGATTGGGAAGCAAAGGCATCGATATGAGGTGTTTTTATGATTGGATTACCATTAAATCCCAAATCGCCATAACCTTGGTCGTCGGTCATTACTATTATAACATTGGTACTTGACGAAACAGCTTTTTGCTGATTACAATACAAAAATGCAATTAGAAAAGTAAAAATAAAGCAAAATTTAAAAAGAAGTTTCATAAGATCTTTTTAGTTTAATTGAGCAATATTCCGCTTTTTAAATTCATTTTCAAAAGCCTTAACAACATCCTTATAATATGGGTTGCTGGATTGATTCACCGTTTCCAATGGATCGTTTTCATAATCGTATAGTTCGGTAGCAATCAGTCTTCCAGTGCGCTCGCCAGTCTTATAATTCATTTGCAGCCATTTCACATAACGAAATCTTTCACTGCGAAGAGTATAACCCATCCGTCTGCCCCCCCTAGGGTATTGCGACAAGGCTGCAAAACGCAACGATGTATTGGGATCTTTCATAAGTGGGACCAAACTTTTACCTGGCAAATGGGCCGGTATATCAAGATTAGTAAGCTCGCAAAGCGTCGGAAAGATATCTACGAATTCTGTAGGAGTGTTATTTTTACTGGCCGAAAATCCTTGAGGAGATGATATTATCAATGGTGAACGAACAGCCTGCTCAAAATTGGTGTGCTTGGTCCAAAGCCCATGATCACCAAGATGAAATCCATGATCACCCCAAAGAATGACCACAGTATTATCTTGAAGGCCCAATTTTTCTAATTTGTCTAAAAGAAAACCTACTTGAGCATCCATATAGCTGATAGCGGCCATGTAGCCATGGATTAATTCTTTTTGTTTTTCAGTGCTCAGCGGACCTTGTTCAGGAATATCGCTATAAGAACTTATTTCCCCAAGACTATTACCTTTGTAGGCGATATCAGCACTGTTTTTTCCCCTATTTTGAAATGCTGCTAGCGCAATGTTTTCTTTATTGTAGAGATCCCAATATTTTTTAGGGGCTACAAAAGGTAAATGGGGTTTTGAAAAGCCAACAGAAAGAAAAAAAGGTGCTTCTGCTTTAGAAAGTTTTTCAAGCATCCTAACAGCTGCTATTGCATTGGCACCATCTCCATATGTGTCATCTGGCACTTCCATACTTTCGGTAGAAGGTCTACACATTGGACCGCCTAAATTAGAGATGGCCTTTGCGCGCATATAATTCACTTTAAATTTTTGACCCGCCACTAATTTTTCTGCTTTTTCCCATGCCGAATTGACTTCAGGGTTTGCATATTTTTTTGAATTCACTTTTAGGTAAGGAATTGACCAAGAGGGTTTATCCATATCTTGGCCATTGTCTACACAACGGTTATCAAAAGTTTTTCCAACCCCAGCGGTTATGTAACCTTGATTTTTGAAGTATTGTGGAATGGTAAGAATATCGGGGTTTATATCCCGCATTTTGGTTCTTAAATCCCACACTTGGGTGTAGTCAGGATACATGCCTGTAAGTAAACTGGCGCGAGAAGGACCACAAATGGCTTGTTGACAAGAAGTATTTAAAAACACAGTTCCCGATTTGGCTAAACGGTCAATATTGGGCGTTTTAATTAAAGGCTCACCATAGGCCCCCAACATGGGTTTTAAATCGTCTACAGGGATGAAAAGAACATTTTTTTTTTGAGCACCTAAAGTGGGTGAAAACAAGATTGTAAAGCCAATGACTACCAAGCGTGATAGAATTGAATTGATACGCTGATTCATAATTTAATTTTTTAAAATTTAATATTCCAATACCAATGCTGTATGGCAGTTGAATTTAGGGATGATTACACTAATATTTTCATTTGATTTAACGATTTTAAGTTCTGTGTTTCCAGGTATTAAATAGGCTTTTTTCACAATTTCACTGACGTTTATTTCCACAGTCGTTTCGTAAACTGGTATTAAATCATCTATCACCTGAGCAACTCCACGTTGTATTGGTGAAGCATAAAGCAAATGTACTACATAACGGTTTTTTTCTGGAAAATGTAAAAGGTTGATCCGGCCTGAACTTGGCAAGTCGGTCCGAACCATGGGTGCTGTCAACAAAGCATCCAATGTATTTTTAAAGAGTTCTCTGTGAATCTGAGCACCATACTTTAAATACATTTTATCCAATGCGTGTGCTACAACCATTTTATTTCCATCTTTATAGATTGCAGGGTGAGAAGCGATTTCTAAATTGTATGGCGTATTTTGATGAGAAGTATAGTGCGCTTTTTTACGACTAAAATAAGGTTCATGGATGCTTGCCAAAATCTCAACATCTGCATCGGGTTTAATTTTTATAGCTGGAATGTAATTTAAAAAAGGGGAGCGTACCACATTTCTTGAAAGGGCTTCAGAAACAACTGTATAGTCTACATCATAACTGGCTTTACCAAGATAAGTGCCACCAACATCTAATGCAAATCCAGAGCAGTCCATTTTAACAGCACCTTGACCAAGTACCAAAAGCTTACCACCACCTGCAACAAATCGATTTAAAGTTTCAACATTTTCAGGGCTTAAATTTGGTTTGCTTGGAATGACAATAACTTCTAAATCGGACCAATCTTTAAGATTATTTACCACTACATAATTTGTTTGAGTATCTAAGAGTAAAAGGCTTGTCGCTTGCTCCGTATGATTGTCAAAGGTCATCCATAAGCCTGTTCTGGCACGTTGTTTCCCGCCAGGACCATAGGCTTCAATATTTTTGACATAAGAAAATGCAGAACCAATATTTTCATAAGTTTCCTCATCAATAATACCTGAAGGGTGTAATTGATCGCCAAAATTTACATTGGCACCAAAAGCGATCATAGAGGCTGCTTCATACTTCAAAGCATTAGGATATTTATAACCTCCAAACTCACCCCAAGCAGTATGGAACTTTCCACTCATCCCAGTTACCGGTTTTCCCATGTTACTGAAATATTTTGCGCGTAATGGGAATTCGTTATAACCTTCCCATGTAGTTGGTAAATCTTCTAAATCGTAACTAGTATTATATTCATACAACTTGTATTTGAAGGTATTGGAATTGTTCATATGGGTGGACCAATTATAAAAAATAGAAGCATCCGGATGGTGATTTTTTATGATGTCATTGCAAGAAGACATAAAAAACTTAATTTTTTCAACGTGGTGTTTTTCAACTGCCAAATCATTATTTACATCTATACCCGCTTCTTTAAAACCTGCCCTACTGTAAGCATTATAATTGACAGCGTTGTTGGGGATGATATCGTACCAAAACCCGTCAATATCATAATTTTTACACAATTCTTCGGTTTGCTTTAAAATCATATCCAAATAACTACCTTCAGGCATTAATAATTCCCAGGTAAAATTTGGAAAGGGATCTTCATCTTTCAAGGACTGGATCATATCACCTTTTTTAGATTTTCCATTTTTGTTTTTAATGATCCATTCGGGATGGGTAACAGCATCTAATACAGACCAACCTATTGCAAAATACAATGGTGTCTTAATTCCAATTTCGTGAGAGGCCTCAATTTGTGCTTTTATTAAATCAAACTTCAAGTTTGGATGTTGGGTACCTACTTTTGTCGGATAATAAGAATAGCCGTGATGTCCTTTTGCGAAAATATTGATAGAGTTTACATGGGCATTTCTGAGCGATTTTTGCCAAGCAGCCTTGTCAAATTTTATCCCAACATTTTTTAGGTGTTCAGAAGTATGAAAATCCAAATGAACCTGGCGGCTTGAAAAATCTTCTGAAGACACTTCTGGATTCTGAGCATTTAGAATGCAGGTGAGAAATAGAGTTTTAATTAGAATTTTTAAAGGTTTCATGATGGATATATTTTCAATTTATTTTTGATCCCAAAATCTGTAAGGATCGTTTAGGGCTTCCATTTCTGCCAATAAAAGGGCTTCCATTTCCTTACGTTTTGCAGCATATTCTGGATGGTCTGCTAAATTGACCTGATAAGTTTTTGGCGTATTCCCAGTGAGTGCAATCACTTTGGGGTCGTGGTGTTCAATTAAAAGCTCATTGGGGTTATCTTTTAAATTAAAGAGTTGTGTTTTTTTAATTTCACCACTCATAACGTCGTACTTGATGAGTTTCCAGTCTCCCTTTTTTACAGAACGAATACCTGGCTTGGTTCCACCAGAATAGACGCCATTGATAACGTCTCTCACTGTTTCGCCTTTGCCACTTATTACAGATTTAAAACTCTTCCCGTAAATGGCTTTGGGGATTTCAATACCTGCCAAATCACAAAGTGTAGGTAAGACATCTGACAAATAAATATTCCCCTTTGCTACACTATTCGTTTGGATATTGGGACCCTTAATAATGAATGGGATTTTTAGACTGTGTTCATATAAATTTTGTTTACCGATCAAACCGTGTTTTCCAACGGCAATACCGTGGTCAGAAACAAAGAAAATATAGGTATTATCCAATTCCCCACTAGCTTCTAATTTTTGAAACACGCGACCAATTTCAGTATCTATAGCTTCAATCGTTGCCAACTCTTTACCTCTTTCATTTCTAACAGTGGCTTCATCTCTTTTGGTCATGACTCCTTCAACACTGTTTTCATCTCTTAAATCGGGATGGCCTTCTTCAAACGGATGGGCTGGCAAATAATTGATGGGCAATTTTGGAGCCTTTGGGTTAACTGTAGCTGGGGGCCCTGGGCTAATAGCACCATATTTTTCAAGAAGTGATGGTTCTCCTCGTCTTGGATCGTGAGGATGTGAGAAACCCAAATAAATTAAAAAGGGTTGATCTGTGGGTTTGTCGATTCTTCGTTCTAAGTAGTCAATAACTTTGTTGGAATGCCATTGACTTCCGTTTTCATCATTAGCATCTCTATTGGTCCTGTCATAGCGCTCGTCAAACAATAGATTAGCACCTTCGTAGCTGTTGCCACGTTTACAAGTTCTGAAAGTGTAATAACCAGCCCTTTTAAACAACGCTGGTAAACTGTAATAGGACGGATCTTCCTCAGAAATTTTTGAGTAGTTTTCTTCCATTTTATGGATGTAATTTAGGGGAGGATAATTCACATTTAGGTTTTGAGTTTGCCAAACATTTCGCCCAGTCATGATCATACAACGTGATGGTGTACAGACTGCTGCACGAAAAGATCCCATGTGATAAGCAGATGTTAAAGTAATACCTTCCCTTGCAAGCTTGTCAATATTTGGTGTATCACAGACCGTATCGCCATAAACTCCTAGGGTTTCTGCATCTTGATCATCGGTGATTATAAAAAGAATATTCGGTCTTTTTACATCTATCTTCTGGGGGCACAGAGACCTACTTAAAAAAATTGATATTAGTCCAAATAAAATGGTAATGATGATAATATTTTTATGTTTTAAAATCAAGTCGTTTTAATATTTTTTTATGGTCAATTGTTAACTGTAGCTCAATACGTTTATATGACGAATATAAATAAAAAATATCCCAAAAAATAAAAACTTATTCTTGGGAATAAATAGTTATAAGATTACATTTTCATTAAAAACCCCAAATGTTCTCTCGCCGGAGTTGCGGTCAATCTAATTAAAGACGCATCGAAGTAATCCAAGTTATACATTTCCAACTTGCTATGTGTGTTTTATCACTCAATCAATAATTTAAAAACTGCTCTAGAATTTTCTGATTTAATATTAACCAAATAAATACCTGCTGCTTCATTTAGAGTAATTTTTAATAGCTGGCTGTTGTAATATGAATCGGATTGAATTTGTTTACCATTTAAATCAGTGATTGTTATATTGACTTTTTCATAGCTTTTTTGCATATCAATTGAAAAATTTCCAGTTGTTGGATTTGGATATGTTACAGGAGTGAGATGGAAAGTGTTATGAACGATTCCCAAAGAAGGCTCAACAAAAATGGTATAATCTTCAACTTCACCATCAAACTCAGTCTCACATTGATTAGGATAGGTACCAAATTTCGCTGCTACTCTCAATACTGTTTCCCCTTCTTGTGCATTGTTGGGCACATTAATTGAAAGTGGAGATAAACTCGTAATGCCATTAGTTGTGTTCGTTGCAAATCCTAAATTGTAGGTTTCGCCCTCATCATCAAAATCATCGTCTTGATTCCAGTCAATCCAAGCAGTGGAGTAAACACTATAATTTCCGTCAGTGTCTAGATTTACGCTCAGATTATAATCATTTCCAATTTGAACTGTAGATGAAAAAGTTTCTGTGAAGTCAGAGTAGGGGCTTGTTTTTCCAGTACCGTTAAATATGCCATTGAAATTAACAAGAGTAATGGCTGTATCCCATGACATGTTTCCAAAAGATTCACAAGCAGGGCAGTCATCTACAACCGATATCATGTCTGTTATTGTTTTTGTATCTGAATTGCCAAATCCATCCGTAACTCTAAGACTTACATCATAACTGCCTTCATTTCCAAAAACTACAATAGGATTTCTAACCGTATTAGAAGAAATTGATTGCGGTTGGGGTGTTATTATCCATTCCCAGGAAGCTCCTTGATGATTTAAAATAGAATAACAATCAAATTGTACTGGATCCATAAGACATTCTACACGATCAGAATACGTGATTGGTTGTGCAATTGGTAAAAAGTCTGTCTTTTGCATTTTTCTTCCCCAAACACCACGTCCGTTGGTGCCCAAGCGTAATTCTGAATCGCGATAAAAAGGATTAATTTGTAATGATTTTGTTACCAATGGTAAGTCTAAGGAATAATTTATCCAATCCGCTGAGCTTTCATCCCAATAAAATACCCCATAACGCGTGGCTAAATAAACCACATTATTGGTACCTCCTTGGTATAGAATATCAGCAACATCTTCACCGTAAAGAGTTGAAGTCGTTTTATTTTGCCATGTAAGACCTCCATTTTCAGTATAGTAAACTTTTGAGCCCTCTTGACCTCTTGGTGTACCTACCCAGAGTTTGTTTTCATCTTCAGGATGAACAGAAATTCTAAAACGCCTGCGATTTCCACCAGGGTCAGTAATTGTTTTATTCCATGAGATTCCTGCATTTGTAGATTTCCAAATTTCACATGGATCCCAGTACCCACCTGATGGATTTAATACTGCGTAGATAACATTTGGATTGCTTCTAGATATTTCCATTTCAAAAACCAAACCACTAGGGAAAGAGTAAATTACATCAAAGTTAGTCCCTCC
>MDTC01149450.1_pt1 | contig 11344 bp, 8 predicted proteins | sample 811181 | NCBI WGS metagenome assembly MDTC01 (sample SAMN05326644, study PRJNA326480) | marine metagenome | isolation source: seawater | place: Pacific Ocean: North | collected 2011 | reverse complement strand
TTATTCCCCCTGCTTTTTTTATTATAGGCACAACTGCTGCGACATCCCAAATTTTTATGTTTCTCTCAATAACTGCGTCTACTAAACCTTCAGCACATCTTAAATATCCTATAACGTCTGTCCCCCATCTAATAAAACTTGCCTTTTTAAATAGATTTTTGTTTAAGTCTGAAAAGTTTTTAAACATATTCGGATCTGTGCAAGTGATAATAGCATCTGATAATTTTTTAACATTGGAAGTAGAAATTCTTTTACCATTCAAATACGATCCATTGATATTATTCCAATACCTTTCTTTTAGAATAGGTTGGTCAACAAGACCTAATATGAAGTGATTTTTATATTTTAAAGATATCATAAAACCAAAAAGAGGAACACCTGTAATGTAGGCATTAGTTCCATCTATAGGATCAATAATCCACGTGAAATATGATTGTTTATTAGTTAAACCTTTTTCTTCACCTAATATGTTGTGTGTTGGAAATTTTGAATTAATTAGTTTCCTAATTTTTTTTTCTATCATAATATCAATATTAGTTACTAATTCATTTCTAACTCCCTTACTTTTAAGGGCCTTTGAAATATTTTTAGACTTATAGTTTTTTATTAGAATTTTTCCTGCTGTGTCAGCTAATTGGTGTGAAAAAGATAAGTACTTTTTATTTTCTAAAATCATTATATTATATTAATTATATTTTAAAAATATGTTATTAATTCATAAATACAAACTGTTTCTTTTTAAACTTCCATTTATTGTAATAATAATGCTTATATTTTCATGTTCAGGAAATAAAAACAAGGAAATACCCTATGAAGAAAGAACATTAAACACGATTTATAAAAGCGCATTGGAAAAATTAAATAGTAAAAATTATGAAGATGCCATATATGAATTTGACGAGGTAGAAAGGCAACACCCTTACTCAGTTTGGGCAAGAAAGTCTATACTTATGTCATCATATGCTAGTTACAAAAATCGTGATTTTGTAAAAGCAGAAATTAATTTAAAAAGATACATTAGCTTATATCCTGCCTCTGACCAAGTTTCTTATGCTCAGTATTTATTAGGAATGTGTCACTTTGACCAAATAATAGATGATAAAAGAGATCAAACAGCAGTAAAAATGGCTTACCAAACATTTAAGTTAATATTAGATAGATACCCAGAAACCCCTTATGCAAAAGACTCCTATTACAAGATTATATTTTTAGAGGATATTTTGGCTTCTAAGGAATTAAATGTAGCCAAAACTTACCTTTCATTAAAAAAATATATTGCAGCAATAAAAAGATTTAAGAACATAGTTAACAACTATCAAACTAGTTCATTTGTACCTGAGTCTCTTCATAGATTAGTAGAAGTTTATTTGATCTTGGGTGTAAATGAAGAAGCTATTATTAATGCAAGAGTTTTAGGATATAACTTTCCTAAGAGTAAATGGTATAAATATAGTTATAAATTATTAAAAAATAAAAATTTAATTGAGTGATGATTAAATATATTTTCATAAAAAATATTGTATTAATAGAATCTCTTAAAATTGATTTTGATGAAGGCTTAACAGTTTTTTCAGGGGAAACTGGAGCTGGAAAGTCTGTATTATTAAATTGTTTAAGTCTAGCTACTGGAAGAAGATCGGATGTAAGCTTTTTAAGGAAAGGCGTTAATGAAGGTAGTGTTACAGTAGAGTTTGATGTTAAAAATAATGGCTTTCTGAGAGACAAACTTACAAAACATGGTATTAGTTCAGATAATAATGAAGTTTTGTTAAGAAGAATTCTTTATAACAATGGAAAAAGTAAAGCTTTCATTAATGATAGCCCAGTAACGGTAGGGCTGCTTCAAGATATAGGTTCTTCCTTAATAGAGATTCATGGACAAAATGAAAAAATAGGCTTACTTGAGTCTGGATTGCATATGAGACTCTTGGATAGATATGCAGGACACTATGTTTTGCTTGAAAAGGTAAAGGAGTCTTATAAAAATTATGCCAAGCTTTCTCAAATTTATATGGATGCTTTAGAATTAAATAAAAATAAAGAAAAACAGGAGGAGGATCTTAAAAATAACATCAACTTAATCAGTAAGTTAGATTTAAAAGAAAATGAAGAAGTAACACTTAAGTCTAAAAAGGCTTTTTTAACCCATCATGAAAAAATTTTCGACGTAATAAATAAAATTTATATTTTATTAAGTGATGATAACAATACTGCAAATAATGACTTAGCTAGTAATGCTAGTAAGCTAGATTCAATAGTTGATGACTCAAAAGAAATTATAGAACTTAAACAGATAAGCCATTCCGTTAATCAAATATTAATAGAATCTAAAGAAGTAATAAATAATATAAAAAATATTAGAGAAAACTATCATTTTAACCCAAAAGAATTAGAGGAAATTGAGCAAAGATTATTTGACATTAATAATTTATCAAGAAAGTTCAATATTGAACCATCTGGACTAAATAAACTTTTACAGGATTTAGAAAAAGATTATGCCGAATTAGATAATCAATCTCAAGAAATTCATGAAATAAAAAATAAACTCGAAAAAGTAGAACAATCTTTTTTTGAGGCTGCACAAAAACTATCATCAGAAAGATTAATTATTTCTAAAAAGCTCGAAAAAGAAATTAATAAAGAACTAGGCCCATTAAAATTAATTGATGCTAATTTTAAAGTTGAAATTCTACCAAAAGAAAAAAAATTATGGAATACAAATGGGGCAGACTCTGTAAGGTTTTTAGTTAGAATGAATAGAGGTACTAAAGAATCAGAAATTCACAAGATTGCCTCTGGCGGTGAGTTGTCTAGATTAATGCTAGCTATAAATTTGGTATTGGCTAAAAGCATCAATCCTAAAACACTAGTTTTTGATGAAGTAGACAGTGGTGTTAGCGGGGCTGTAGCAGATGCAGTGGGCTTGAGATTACAAGAGCTATCTAAGCTTCAACAGGTGTTGGTAGTTACTCACTTACCTCAGGTAGCCTCTAGAGGAAGAAATCATTTTAAATCATTTAAATTTTACAATGAAACAGATGCTTTTACCGGTATCAAAAAGCTTAATAAAGAAAAAAGAGTTGAAGAAATAGCTAAAATGATATCTGGAGAAGTGATTACAGAAGAAGCTTTAAAGGTAGCAAATCAACTAATTAATGAAAAATAAATCAATAAATAAAAGCATAATAAAAAATCAAATAAAAAATTTGGTAGATAAGATTAACTATCATGATGATCTATATTATAAAAAAAATTATCAGGAAATTTCAGACCAAGAATATGATCAATTAAGAAAAAATTTAATTGATTTAGAAAAACAATTTCCAGAAGAAAAAATTAGTAATAATCCTAATAAAAAAATAGGAAAGCTTGATAGTGAAAACTTTAAAACCATTGAACATAATTCTCCAATGTTATCTTTAAATAATGCATATGAAAAAAATGAAGTAAAAAACTTTTATGATAAAATTAACTCGTTGCTCAATAGAAAGTTTAATGTTTTAGCTGAAACTAAAGTGGATGGGTTGTCTGCTTCTTTGAGGTATAAAGGAAGACTCTTAAATATAGGCCTTACTAGAGGAGATGGATCAAAGGGAGAAGATATTACTAGAAACCTAGCACATGTAGAGGGGATAAAAAAAACTTTACCGAGAGAATTTCCTGAAGATTTAGAAATTAGAGGAGAAATATTTATTAAAAAAAATATATTTGAGGAATTAAATAAGCAAAGAAAAGAGAAGGGCTTGCCATTATTTTCTACACCAAGGAATGCTGCGTCAGGTTCAGTTAGACAATTAGACCCAGAAATCACAAAAGAAAGAAAGTTGAGTTTTTATGGATACACTATAATAGGAGATAAAAGTTTTTTTGGGAACTCTTTAAGTAATATAAGAGAAATATTATTTAAGTATAATTTTTCTTTAAACCAGCCTTCTAAACTATGCAATACTTTTGAGGAAATGATAAAGTTCTATGAAGAGATAAAAAGTACTAGAAGTTCTTTAAATTATGACATAGATGGAATAGTTTATAAGTTAGACTCAATAAGTGACCAAGAAAATTTAGGAGCAACATCTAGGTGGCCAAGATGGGCTTTAGCGCATAAATTTCCTGCAGAAAATGCCATAACAACTATCAAAGATGTTTCTTTTCAGGTTGGCAGAACGGGAACTATAACTCCAGTTGCGATATTAGAAGAAGTAATAGTAGGAGGGGTTAAAATTAATAGGGCTACATTGCATAATCAAGACGAAATAAAAAGACTTTCTTTGTCATTAGGAGATACAATAAGTATTCAAAGAGCAGGCGATGTAATTCCTAAAATTACCAGTGTAATAAAGAAGTCTAAAAAGCCTGAAAAAATAAAATTTCCAGAAAACTGTCCTAGTTGTAATAGTAAGTTAAAAAGAAACAAAAATGAAGTAGCAGTAAGATGTTTTAATTACCATGGATGCAAAGAACAAGTTATCAATTCTCTATCACATTTTGTGTCAAGAAATGCTTTCGATATTGAGGGATTAGGAGAGAGACAAATTAGAGTTTTTTGGAAAAAAAAAATCATTAAAAGTTTTATTGATATTTTTTTATTAGAAGAGAACCATAATAATGGAAAATTTAATTTAAAAGACATTGAAGGGCTTGGAGAAAAAAGTATTTTAAAATTATTTAATTCTATAAAAATAAGTAGAAGTATAACTTTTGATAGATTTATCTATTCACTAGGTATTAGACATGTAGGTCAAGGAATAGCTTTAATAATATCTAGAAAATTTGATAGTGTAGAAAAGTTTATTAATTATTTTTTAACATATGACTCTTCAGATAGCTTTGATGGAGTAGGGGAAATTATTATTAAAAGTATTAAAAACTATTTGGAAGAAGACCAAAACTTATTTCAAATAAATTCATTGTTAAAATATATTAATTTAAGATATGAATATTATGAAAGTAATAAATTTTCTAATAAAATTGTAGTAATAACGGGATCATTTAAAAAATATTCGAGGAAAGTTATTACAAAAAAACTCACTTCATTGGGCGCAATAGTTTCTGCTAGTATATCAAAGAAAACCGATTATTTATTTTGTGGAGAAGATCCAGGTAGTAAGTTAGAAAAGGCAAAACTTTTTAGAATAAAGATTTTAAATAGCAATGAAGTAGAAAGTGAAATGAAAGACTAACTATTTAACTTTTTAGTATACCAGAGTAATTCATCAAAGAAGACATTAAATCTAGCTTCAGCGTCTTTCTGATTAGAAGGGGCTCCTTCTTTATTAAAAAAATTAGAGACTCTTGGTTGAAACATACCAAATTTAATAGGCGGACATCCTAATTGGGCAAGCATAGCTCTTAAAGGGCTTTGAACTCTAATACCTGCAAAATCTCCACTAGAGTAAGTGCATACACAGGATGGTTTTCTATTAAATTCTGCATAATAATAATTAAATATATTAATTAATGCAGGCGGTGGCATGTGGTTGTACTCAGCACTTACCACAATAAACGCACTGGATCTATTCAATGCTTTTTGTACTTTTTTAATGTTTTCAGGTACTTTTGATTTTTTATATTCTACAAACCTTTGGTTTAGCATAGGAAGCTTAGCTATTAAGGGATCAACTATAATAGCTTTATGTCCTTTAAGCTTTATTTGGTTTGCAAGATAATAAACAAATCTTATACCTACCCTGTTTTTTCTTGTAGACCCATATATGATAGTAAAATTAAATATATTTTTTTTTATATTTTTTTGCATTGTATTTTTAACCATTTTTTTTCCATGTTATTTAAATAAGGGGAAATAATATTATTAACATTTTTATGATAATTATTTAACCAATTCTTTTCTTCTAAATTTAAAAGAGAAATATCTATAAGTTCTCTTTCATAAGGAACTAATGTTAAACTTTCCAAAGCAAGAAGTCTCTTCTTTTTTATAGAAATAGATTTAGTGAAAACTAAATTTTCTATCCTAATACCATATTTTCCATTTTTATATATACCTGGTTCATTGGAAAATATCATTTTTTCATTTAGAGGAGAAAGGTTTTTTAAGGATATGCTAAAAGGGCCTTCATGCACATTTAAACAAAATCCTACACCGTGGCCGGTGCTATGAGCAAAGTCTTCACCATTATCCCAAAGTATTTTTCTTGCAGTTGAGTCTAAGAATGAACCTGGTGTTCCTTTTGGAAATTTGCTTTGATTAACATTTATATGACTTTTTAAAACTAATGTATAATCATGAATTATTTTTTTTGCAATATTTTTTTTTCTTGTGACAGTTCTAGTTACGTCTGTGGTTCCATAAAAATATTGACCACCACTATCTAATAACAAAATATCACTATCATTAATTTTTTTATTAATTATTTTATTAGGTTGGTAATGAATTATTGCACCATTTTGACCTGCTCCTGCAATAGTAGGAAAAGAAGGACAAATAAAGCCTGAATTTTTCTTTCTAAGATTATCTATCTTATTTACAACATCAAGTTCTGTTAAAGGTCCATCATAGCTTTTATACCAATATAAGAATTTGCATAGTGACACAGCATCAAGTATGTGAGCTTTTTTAGAACATTCTATTTCTGTAGAATTTTTTATTGATCTATAGGATAACAAAATATCATCTTTTATTAACAAATGACTAGTAATTTTTTTCAAAAAATTATAGTTAAATAAAGATAGTTTTTTATCATCTATGATAATCTTAGATGATTTACAACTATTCTGTAATACTTTATGCATTTCTGAGTAAGAATAAATTTTGGTTTGTTTAGGAAGAAATCTTTTTACATTATCAGGTATTTGTTTGTTTTCAAAAAATAATTTTTGATTTTTTTTTCCAATTAGTGCACTACAAAAGACTAAAGGCGTATTGGGTAGATCTTGTCCACGCATATTAAATAGCCATGCAATTGACTCACTATTTTGACTAAATATGTAATCTGCTTTTTCTTTTGAAAGATAACGAAAAGTTTTTTGTAATTTTTTTTTAACACTTTCTCCACAATACTTAGTTGAAAGAAAAAATATCTTTGATGTATCCTGTGTATTAAGTTTTCTTTTCCATAGTAAATCTATTAGGTTATTATTAATTATCTTTATCTTTGAGGTATTTCTAGATATAACATTTTTTATATGGTTGTACTCTAAAAAACTAATAGTTTTGCTCTCTACTCCTATATTTTTAAACTTATTTTGATTATCTTTTAAAAAATCTAAAAAAGTATGATCAACAACATTTATAATTTTACAGTTTAAATTTTTTGTCTGTTTTTTAGCTTGTAGAATATACCTCCCATCAGTAAATAAATATAGTTGGTGTTGCGTTACAAATAGCATGCCTGCAGAACCTGAAAACCCAGAAATCCAATTCAACCTTTCTTTGTTTTTGGGAACATATTCAGAAAAGTTTTCATCATTATGAGGAACTATATAAGCATCAAGAGATTTCTTTTTCATGACATATCTTAAGTTAGAAATATTTAATAAGGAATTATTAGACATTTTTTATTAAAAATTCAGTTTTAACTTTTTTAAGATTGGTTTTGGAGAATAAGACTTCAGCATTATCGCCTTCAACATTTTTTATTGTACCATAACCAAACTTCTGATGAAAAACCCTATCTCCAATTAGTAAGGTATCTTCTAATTTTTTTAAATTTGTATGTGTAATTGCGGTATCAATTTGTGCACTCATGTTATTTTTACCCTCATTATTAAAGAAAAGATTACTTAGAGATATATTTTCTTCTGGCAACTCACCTATAAATCTTGATGGAGAGGAAAACAACCAATTACCATGTATATACCTTGAATTAGCATGTAAAATCCATACTCTTTTTTTTGCTCTAGTTATACCAACATAGGCCAATCTTCTTTCCTCTTCTAATCCTTCATTATGTTTTTCATCAATTGATTTTTTATTTGGAAAAATTTCTTCTTCCCAGCCAGGTAAAAAGATATTATCAAATTCTAAGCCTTTTGCTGCATGAAGTGTAAGTAGGTTCACTGTGTCTTTGGTATCATTAACAGAATTATCCATAACTAGTTGAATATGTTCTAGAAAGCTATTTAAATTCTCAAATTCTGTAACTGCTGAAACCAACTCTTTTAAGTTTTCTAACCTACCTTCTGACTCAACAGATTTGTCATTTTGCCACATTTCGACATAACCGGACTCTTCAAGAACTAATTCTACTATTTCAGAGGCAGGTAAGCTTGCTTTTTCTTTTTTCCAACTCTCTAACTTTTTCAAAAAGTACTTAATATTTATTGAAGTTTTAACATTAAAGTAATTATTTTCAGATAATATTCTACAACTTTCCAATAACGTGATATTATTCTTTCTTGCATTGGTTTGAATATCTAATAATGATTTAGTTCCTAAACCTCTTTTAGGTACATTAATTATTCTTTCAAAGGCTAGATCATCATAGTCACTTACTACCAATCTGAGGTAAGCCATTGCATCTTTAATTTCTAATCTTTCATAAAACTTAGTTCCTCCAATAATTTTATAAGGCAAACCAATTTTTATAAATCTATCTTCAAAAAACCTAGTTTGATATGTAGCCCTAACTAAAATTGCCATAGACGAAAGTTTGCAACCTTTTGAAAAAAGGTTTTCTATAATATCACTAACGGTTCTTGCTTCTTCCTCACTGCTTGAAATATTAATAACGTGTATCTTTTCTCCTCGTTCTTTTTTCGTCCACAGGTTTTTTCCTAATCTTGCTTTATTTTTTTTCACAAGTCCATTTGCAGCCTCTAAAATATTATTCGTTGACCTATAATTTTCTTCCAATTTTATAACTTTAGTAGCTTTAAAAGCATCTTCAAACTTAAGAATATTTTTTACTTCAGCTCCTCTCCATGAATAAATAGATTGATCATCATCACCAACTGCACAAATATTTTTAAAGTTAGCAGCTAGTAAATTTAGCCATTGATGTTGGCATACATTCGTATCCTGATATTCATCTACTAAAATATATTTAAATTTTTTCTGATATAAACTCAAAATTTCTGAATTATTTTTAAAAATATTTAAATTTTGCAAAAGCAAATCTCCATAATCAACGACATTTAAGGTTGTTAACCTATTTTGATAAGTTCTGTATATTTTTTTTCCAGCAACAGATCCAAAAATTTCATCGTTTGATATATCTTCAGGGTTTAATCCTTTATCTTTCCATCTTTGAATAACATTGTGAAATAATCTTGCTGGCCACCTTTTTTCGTCTACATTATGGTAAGACAAAGCTTGTTTTATTAATCTAATTTGATCATCTACATCAATAATGGAAAACTGACTTTTTAATCCTACAATTTCTTGATGTTTTCTTAGAATTCTAGCTCCCATTGCATGAAAAGTACCAATCCACCATCCGTCAGTTCCTATTTTTAGCATATCTTCTACTCTATGTTTCATTTCGCTTGCTGCTTTATTGGTAAAAGTTACAGTTAGTGTTTCAAACGGATTAGCTAATTTTTTTTTTAAAATATTTGCTAATCTTGTAGTTAGTACTCTAGTTTTTCCTGTGCCTGCTCCAGCTAGTATTAGAAGAGGGCCTGATGTATGTAAAACAGCTTTTCTTTGGTTTTCGTTAAGGGATTCTAGAAAATTAAATGACAATGCTTAATATAAAAATTATTTTGATTAACCAGTGAGAAAAATACTCATAAGAATTAATATGATTGCTATAATTATACTTCCTTTAATACTTAAACTAATAAATCCTTGCCAAGTTTTTTTATGTTCTTCTAAATATTTTTTTTCGTTATATGACATCTTCCACCTTAAATTTATTATTTCATAATTATTGATAAACATACGAGAGTTTTCAATGAAAAACAATCTCAATTTAAAAAATATATAGAAATGTTTATTAGTATATGATAGCTATAGTTTTATTATAATAATTTTTAAATATTTAAACGAGATTTTTTTTTTGATACCCTATATATATTGTAATAGCTATAATAATAATTTAAGGATAATATGAAAATAATAAATAATATTAAAATTCATTTTTTAACTCTAATTTTCTCTATAATATATCCTGCTTTTATTCAAGCAAATGAAGAAGGCTTGGGAGTTCCTACTAATTGGGGAATAGATTTGCAAAATCCTATAAGTGAAGTTGCAAAAGATGTTTATGACATGCACTTTTTTGTTTTAATTATTATTACTTTAATTACCTTATTTGTATTAGCTTTACTTTTATGGGTATGCTACCGATATTCTGAAAAAAATAATAAAAATCCCTCTAAAACAGTACATAATACCTTAATAGAAATCTTATGGACTGCTATTCCTGTTTTAATTTTAGTAGTAATAGCAGTTCCTTCCTTTAAATTACTTTATAAACAAGATGTAATTCCTGAACCAGACCTAACTATAAAGGCAATAGGTTACCAGTGGTACTGGGGTTATGAGTATCCCGATCACGGTAACTTTTCTTATGAAGCATTCATGTTGCAAGGGGAAGACGAAGTAGAAGATGGAAGACCTTTTAAAAGAATGCTAACTACAGACACAACAGTAGTAGTTCCTGTTAACAAGATAGTAAGAGTACAGGTAACAGCTGCAGATGTTTTGCACAGTTGGGCTGTGCCAGCATTTAGTGTTAAAACTGATGCTGTTCCTGGAAGATTAAATGAAACATGGTTCAAGGCAGAAAAAACAGGTATATATTATGGCATGTGTTCAGAACTATGTGGGGTTAATCATCAGTCAATGCCTATTGAAATTCATGTTGTTACCGAAGATGAATTTAATAAATGGGTGGCTGAGTCACAAAAAAAATATGCAAATAATACTAAAAATATAGAATTGTCAGCTAAATAATGTAAAGGAGCTTTTTAATGGTATCAACAGTTATAGAACATGATCATGACCATCAGATTACAGGTTGGAAAAGATGGGTTTTTTCTACAAATCACAAAGACATAGGTTCAATGTATCTTATTTTTGCTATTATAGCTGGAATTATAGGTGGAATAATGTCACTTATCATGAGAACAGAATTATCTGCACCAGGTGATGGTATTTTAAATGGCGATTACCAAATGTATAATGTACTTACTACAGCCCATGGTTTGATCATGATCTTTTTTATGATAATGCCTGCAATGATAGGAGGCTTTGGTAATTGGTTTGTGCCTATTATGATAGGTGCCCCAGATATGGCTTTTCCTAGAATGAATAACATAAGCTTTTGGTTGCTTGTTCCAGCATTTATTTTACTGATGGCAAGTCCTTTTGTTCAAGGTGGAGCTGGTACAGGTTGGACTATCTATCCTCCACTATCTAGTGCTTTAGGACATTCAGGAC
>MDTC01053972.1_pt1 | contig 11344 bp, 10 predicted proteins | sample 811181 | NCBI WGS metagenome assembly MDTC01 (sample SAMN05326644, study PRJNA326480) | marine metagenome | isolation source: seawater | place: Pacific Ocean: North | collected 2011 | reverse complement strand
CGTGCGCTTCGACGGCCGCGAGACCTTCCTGGCGGACCACCAGATCGACGGCAAGCCGGTCCTGCCCTTCGTCATGGCGATGGAGACCATGGCCGGCGCCGCCCGCCGCGCCTGCCCCGACCTGCGCTTCGTGGGGGTCCGCGACGTGGCTGTGCTCAAGGGCATCGTGCTCGACGAAGATCAGGGTGCAACGCTGACCTTGCGCTGGAAGCCCACCGACCCGGCGCCTGGCGCGGAGGTCGCGCTGTCCTTCGAGCTGCTCGGTGCCAAGAACAAGCTGGGCCTGCCGACCGTGCACTACAAGGGCACCGTCGACCTCGCCCCCCGTGGCCCCGCCGGCGAGCGCTTCCCCGGCAGCAACGGCCTGGGCAAGCTCGCCTACCCCTACGGCGTCGAGGAGGCCTACCAGCGCTTCCTCTTCCACGGACCCGGCTTCCAGGGCATCGAGTCCATCCGCGGCCACAGCGACCACGGCATCGTCGGCACCCTCGCCAGCTCCCGGCCCAAGCGCCTCGGCGTGGACGCCGCGGCCTGGACCACCGACCCGGTGACGCTCGACAGCGCGCTGCAGCTGGTCGGCCTGTGGGTCCGCGAGCACCGCGGCGCCTCGGCCCTGCCCACCTACGTCGGCCGCTACACCCAGGTGGCGCCCTTCCGCGGCGACATCGACGTGCACATTCAGTTCGAGCCCACCAAGACCGCCCGTGGGTCCTTCAGCGCGACCTTCGTCGATGGCGGCGGGCGCGTGGTCGCCAAGGTCGACGGCGGCCAGTACACCGCCATGGCCGGCCTCGAGGAGCGGTACTGAGGTGCTGCTGCGCTTCCCCGGCCCCGCCGAGCCCGCGTCCGAGCTCCTGCGCTGGGACGCCTGGACCGCCGTGCCCTCCGTCGTCCGCTTCGGCGGCCAGGCAGCGCCAGCCGTAGAGCCCCTGGTCTGGCAAACCGCGCCTTCGACCGAAGCCATCCCCACGCCGGAACCCCAGCTCGCGGCCCCGCCCCAAGCGCCCACCGCCCCTACCGCGACCCCTCCGTCGGCCCCTCCACTCCCCAACCGGCCGAAGCTGGAGACTGGAGACTGGAGACCGCCCCGCCCCTCCCCCCACACCGCCGCTCCCCGCCCAGTTCCCACGCCGGCGGCGCTCCCCCCCACCGAGCTCCTCACCGCCCTCGGCGCCGCCCAGGACGCCACCGCGTCCGCCCACGCCGTCTTCCTCCGTCAGCAGCAGGCCCACCTCGACGTGGTCGCCGACGCCCACCAGGCCCTGATGGCGCTCGTGGTCGCGAGGTCCGCCCCGCGCTGAATGTCAGACGCCGCCTCCCGCCCGCGAAGGCCGTGGGGGAGGTCGGATGCGGCAGATCGGAGCACTGGTGGTCCTGGCGTGCCTGGTCGGTTGCGGGTCCGAGCAGGGATTCAGCCCACGAGACGGCGGGGGTCCGGACGGAGACCTCGGCGCGTCCGGCGGCTGGGGCGACTGGGACATCGGAAGCGTGCCCGACGTCTCCATCGCGCTCGTCAGCCTGACGGACGAGCCAGGTCCGACCGGCGAGCGGGAAGAACTCCTCATCATCGATCTGCGGGGACAGGTCCTCGATCGCTGGATGCCGCCCGCGGACTTCTACGGCCAGGCGCGGAGCATCGATCACGTGCAGGCCGCCGGGCCTGGTCGCCTGATCGCCCAGACCAGCAGCGTGGAGGAGATCGTCCGCGCCCGTGGGGGCGGTCCGATCATGCTCTCACCGCTGCGCAGCGGGGCGGCCACGGTCCGTGGGACCCACGACGTCTGGAAGGCCGGGACCGGCTCCGACGCGGTCTGGCTCGGCGACCTCGTCGCGCGCACCTGGACCCGCGTGCTGCACGTCGATCCCCAGACTGGCGAGCTGATCGTCGACCAGACCGGCGCCCGGCTCCCCCGAGGCACCCTGGACTCCCCCCTCGGCGGCGCGGTGGTCGTCGATCCGAGCCGCCCCGATCGCCTGCTGCTCACCTGGCACAGCGGCGGCTGCAGCATCTACGACGGCCAGCGCGTCCTCGACGTGCCCCTCACCGCTGCCGCCGAGGCCGCCGAGCCGCCCCGTCTGTGGCGCCTGGACCAGACCTGGGGAGGGTTCGACGACCCCGTCATCGACAACATCGTCGGCGGGCTGGCCCCGTCCGGCGACCGCGCCATCCTGGCCACCGTCCGCGACGACCTGTGCCGTGACGACTCCCAGCAGGACGGCGGGATCTCCCTCGTCCACTGGACCCCCGGTCAGGCCGCCGAGGTGCTCGCCGACGACCTCCTCGACGGCGACGAGATCGCCCTGGCCGTCGCCTCGGATGTGGCCTGGGTCGTCTCCGAGCCCCGCGGCAACCGGGACTGGTGGCTGCGCTGGGTCGGTGCGGACGAAGGCCACGATCTCACGCTGGACTTCGACGGGGACGTACGCCCGGTCGCCGCACTCGACCCCGAGCACGGCGCCGGCATGGTGCTGCTCGACGCCTGGGACGCCCCGGACGAGCTGGTGCTGGTCGCAGGCGGTCGGGACGTCTGGCGGATCGACACCATCCGCGACGGGCTCGGCTCGCGAGATCTGGTCGCCCAGGCCGCCGCGGTCGTGCCCCTGCCCGAGTGATCCGCCCGGTCCGATCTCGTCCGTTGACAGTCGCGTTCCCACCGGCACTCTGCTTCCCAGAGGTCGGGAGGTCGCATGCTGCGTGTGGGTGTCGTGCTGGTGTTGGCGACCCTCGCCGGCTGTGCCTCCGAGCGTGGATTCCGCCCGTTCGACGCCGATGACGAGACGGACGACCCGAGCGTCGATCCGGGGGATGATCCGGACGATCCCGACGGTCCGGGTGGCGGAGGCTGGGGGGACTGGGACCTCGGGAGCCTGCCCAACATTGCGCTGGTGCTGGCAGTCCAGCCGGGCGCCATCCGCGGTGGCAACACGGAGCTGCTGGTGACCGACGTCCGCGGTCAGGTGATCGACCGCTGGGAGCCTCCCACCGACGAGCTCGGCCTCGGCCGCAAGATCACGAGCGTGCAGCCCCTCGGCGAGGGCCGCGTGCTGGTCGTCACCGAGCGAATCTGGGACTTCGACAAGACCACCTTCGACAACGCCGGTGAGCGCACCACCTTCGACGACGAGGTCGTGTTCCTCGGCAGCTGGGACCTCGGCAACCGCGCCGACGCCATCTGGATCGGCGACCTCACGACCCGGTCCTGGACCCGGGTGGTCCACCTCGAGGACGACCTCTCCCACCTGGTCGTCGACGCGACCGGGCAGACCATCCCGTTCTCCGCGTTCACGAGCCTGTGGAAGACCCACATCGCCAGCCACGGCTACGGCTCCGACCGTCTCCTGCTCTCCTGGCACACCGCGCTGTGTCGGCCCATCGACGGCCAGCGCGTGCTGTCCCTGCCCCTCGACAGCACCGGCGAGGCCCGGATGTGGCGGCTCGACGAGTCCTGGCCCTCCTTCGATGATCCTCTGGTGGAAGCGCTCATCGGTGGAGAGACCCTGGACGGGGAGCCGGTCGCGCTGGGAGTCGTCGTCGAGGGACCCTGCGCGCAGTCCTCGGAGCAGCTGCCGGCGCGTTCGCTGGTGCACTGGTGGCTCGACGGCGGATCTCGGGTGATCGCAGAGGATCTGGACCCGAACGATCAGGTCGCCTTCGAGCCCCGTTCCGCCGCCGCCGTGATCGTCTCCGAGGGGCCTGTCGACTCCGAGGAACGCCAGTGGAATGTGCGCTGGGTTGGTGCACCCGACGGGCTCGACGTGCAGGTGACCCACCCCGGCGGAGTGCGCGTCCTGGCCGCCCTGGACGCCGAGCATGGCGCCTCGCTGGTCGCCCTGCAGGACCAGATCGAGGGCGACGAGCTGGTCTTTCTCGCCGGGGCCAAGGACGTCTGGCACATCGACGCGCTGAAGGAAGGGCTGTCGAAGCGGGACATCTACCTGATCGACGGCACTGTCGTGCTCGTGCCCGAGTAGGGGAGCGGAGGCGCGCGTTCCAGGGTCCGCCTTGACAACCGCTCGTGACGCGTCACCCTGGAAGCGGGAGTCGGGCGAGGAGGACATCGATGGTCCAAGCACCGAGGCTGTTCGGCATGGCCCTCGGCGCGGCGCTCGCGCTCGGCGGGTGCGCGTCGGAGAGCAACTTCCGTCCGTGGGATCACGGCGACGATGACGGTGATCCCGGCTCCGGCCAGGACGATCCCGACGGTCCGGGCACCGGCGGCTGGGGCGACTGGGACCTGGGCGAGATCCCGAGCATCGCGATCGTCATGTCCACCTGGGCCACCGACTCCGCGACGGGCACCGAGCTCGTGGTGGTCGACCTGCGCGGCCAGATCCTCGACACCTGGCAGCCTCCCTATGACGCGGAGTACGGCTGGTACCCGACCGTGACCCAGATCGAGCCCCTCGGCCAGGGCAAGGTGATGGTCGTCACGTCCCTGGGCTGGGACCGCTTCGATCAGCAGTCGGGCACGGACTCGTCGGACTCGGAAGGCGGATCGACCGGGTTCAGCAGCGGAAAGAACGAGGAGATCCCCGAGAAGCTCTACGGCGGCTGGGGCAGCGACTGGCAGGCCGGGTGGCAGGTGTCCGGCGTGTGGATCGGCGACCTCACCACCCGCCAGTGGACCCGGGTGCTCCACCAGGACTGGATGTCCGGAGAGCTCGTCGTCGAGCAGACCGGCCAGCGCCTGTCGATGCAGGCGGCATACGCCTCGTGGTCGCTCCGGGTCGCGCCGCACGGCCACGACACCGATCGCCTGCTGCTCTCCTGGATGCCCGCCATGTGCGGCCGTGACACCGAGCAGCGCGTGCTCAGCGTGCCCTTGACCGCATCCGCCGAGGGCCGGCTCTGGCTGCTCGACCGAGACTGGCCCGACATCGACGATCCATCCGTGCGGACGCTGCAGGGCGGCGTGAACGCGGACGGGGACGCCACGACCCTGTCGGTGCTCGGCGCCCACCCCTGCGTCGCCTACGAGAGCCCGCCGCCGGAGCGCCTCGTGCGCTGGCGCCTCGAGGGCGGCCCCCAGGTGATCGCCGACGACCTGGTCTACAGCGATCGCGTCGCGTTCGATCCCGTCCAGGGGGGCGCCATGATGGTGAGCATGCCCACCGACGAGCGTCCCTGGGCGATCCGCTGGCTCGGCGGGCCGGGAGGCACCGACCTGCTGGTCGAGGACGTCGGCGGCGTGTACCCCATCGCCGCCCTCGACACCGAGCACGGCGCGGGCCTGGTCCACATCCAGGGCGCGGCGGGCGAGGAGGAGCTGGTGATGATCGCCGGCGGGCGCGACGTCTGGCACATCGACGAGCTGAAGCAGGGCCTCTCCAAGCGACCGATGCAGATGCTGGCCGGGGCCGTGGTCGAGATCCCCGAGTGAGGGGAGCCGGCCTCGCCGTGGTCGTCGTGCTGGCGCTGGTCGGCGGCTGCACCTGCGGGGCCGGACGGAGCGGAGCGACCGGCCAGGAGTCGGCGGGGCAGCCTGACTTCGGGGTGGGGCCCGCCAAGCGGGTCGGCACGGGATCGCAGGGCGGACGCGCCGGGTCGGGAGCGGGCGGCGGCCAGGGGGTCGGGGACGCGCTCTCCCAGACCCGCGACGCGGTGCGTCAGCTGGCCCGGGAGGCTGGCAGTGGCGCGGACGACAGCACCAAGTGCACCGTGGACGTGGACGTCGAGGTGACGGAGCACGTGCCGCAGAGCCTCGAGGAGACCGTCTTCGGCACCCGCGCGGCCGAAGACGTGGAGGTCACGGAGACGAAGGGTCCGTGTCCGTGACCTCGGGTCCTCCAGGTTGAACCTGGGACATCGCCATCTGGCCCAGCAGGCCGACCAGCAGTCCGAGCACCAGCAGCAGGCCGATGGCGCCCCACACGACAAGCTCCCTGCGCTTGCCCTTGCGCCGCTGCTCGGCGATCCGCTCGTGCCAGGCTTCGAAGGTGGCGACCCGGTGGGACAGGGCGGTCGAGGGGGCCCAGGACTGCACGTCGTCGACCAGCCAGATCACGCTGGCGGGCACCTCGATGGGCGGCCCGTCGACGGTGATCCCATCGCCGGTCTGCAGGGTGAAGGCGGGGTCGATGATCCGACGGGCTCGGCCGTACAGCGGCACGTCCACCTCGTCGGCGTCGGTCGCGAGCGCCTCGAGCAGTCCGTGGATCTCTTCCTCGTGCACGGCGGCGTGGGCGTCGAGCTCGATGAGCAGGGCCTCCTCGTGGTCGAGCGCGGCCTGGGTCAGATCCGCCGCCCAGCGCGCCAGCTCGAGGTCGCGCAGGCTCACTGCGTGCTCGCTCAGGGCCAGCACGATGCGGTCCTGCAGGGTGCCCGTCTCCGCCCAGCGCGCGGCGGTGTCCGGGTCGGGCTCCTCGCCCAGGATCTGCGTCCAAAGTGCAGGATCGGGCGCGATGTAGCGGCGGGCGGGCCCGGCGGGGGGCAGCCAGCGGGCGCCGGCGATCCCGCCCTCGACCTCCAGCGCTGCATGGCCAGCCTCGCGTGCGGCCTCGGCTCCAACGCGATCGACGAGGACCCAGCGCACCCGGTCGAGCTGGGCCTTCACCGCGCCGTGGATGGTCAGGTCGAGGCCGGCCCAGGGCAGGGTCGACACCGCGGCCGTGGGCACCAGCGCCATGCGCGGCAGGTCCTCCTGCTGGGGCACCGACGGGGCGATGTCGGCGAGGGGACCCACCTCGATGACCCCGACGCCTCCGTCCAGCACGACCACGTCGAGCTTGCCCGGCGCCACCAGCCGCGGCCGCGCGGGCGCCTCGGACATCAGCTCTGGCCGGACCGGAACGGCACGACCGTGTGCTCGCGCAGGTAGTCGGCGGTGGGCTGCAGCGCCTCGTCCATGCTGACGCGCACGGCATAGCCGAGGTCGTCCTTGGCGGGCTGCATGTCGAACCAGTGGGCCGTGGCCATGGCGTCGGCGAGGAAGGCAGTGACGGTCGGCTCGCCCAGGGGCAGCAGCTTGTGCGCGGTCTCGATCGCACCAAAGAGGAACTTGGCCGTGCCATGTCCCAGCTGCTTCTCGATCGGCGGCACGTCCATCGTGCCCAGCAGGTGGTTGAACCACCCCCACAGGCTCACCGGCTCGTCATTGCTGATGAAGTAGGCCTTGCCGGCGCAGGCGGCCTCGTGGTCGGTGAGCGCCTTCGCCGCGTCGATGTGCGCCCAGGCGGCATTGTCGACGTAGGTGAAGTCCACCTTGTTGGTGCCGTCGCCGATGATCCGCAGCCGACCCTTGAGTGCGGCCTCGACGAAGCGCGGAAGCAGGTGGGGGTCGCCGGGTCCGAAGATGAGGTGCGGGCGCAGGGCGACGGTCGCCAGGTGGCGGCTGTTCGACTGCAGCACCATGCGCTCGGCCTCGGCCTTGGTCTCCGGGTAGAACGCCTTGTACGACTTGGCGTAAGGGAGCGTCTGAGGACCGTTCTCAATGGGAGACTCGTAGCTCACCACCGACGGGGTCGAGGTGTAGATGAAGCGCGCGACCCCGGCGGACTCGGCGGCGTCCAGCAGGTTGCGGGTGCCGTCCACGTTGATGGACAGGTACTCCTCGCGGGGCCCCCACACGCCGGCCTTGGCGGCGACGTGGAAGATGGTGTCGATGCCCTCGACCGCCTCGGGGAGGCGCTCCCGATCGCGCAGGTCGATCTGCATGCCGGTCGCGCCCAGCTTCTCGACCTCCGGGTAGGAGCCGCGGGCCAGGAAGCGCACCTCGTGGCCGTCCGCGATGAGGAGCTCGACGATGCGGCGGCCCAGGAATCCGCCGCCTCCGGTGACCAGTGCCTTCACGCCGACCTCGCCTCGGCAGGGGGTTCGCTCTTCGCAGCGAGCAGATCCGCGCAGCGGGCCTCGGCCTGCACGCGCAGCTCTTCACGCTTGATCTTCGAGTTGTGCCGCGGATCGACCGGGAAGCCTTCGTGGTGGAGCACCCGCTCGACCACGCCGGCCCAGCGGGTTCCGTCCGCCAGCGCCAGGATCTCCGCCGCCAGGTCGCCGGTCCAGGTCTGGTCCTTCTCCAGCTCGACCCACAGCACCGGGATCTGGCTGCCTGACTCGCCCACGCCTACGAGGGCGGTGCGCAGGACCTTGTCGTGCTCGTTGAAGACGCCCTCGATGGGCACGGCGGGCACGAGGCCATCGGCACGCACGCCCGGGGCGCTGGTGCGCTGGGGATCGACCCACAGGGCGTGGCTCTTGCGACCGCAGAACCAGATGCGCCCCTGGTCGTCGCGGTAGCCGAGGTCGCCCATGCGGTGGCCGATGGCGCCGTCGCGCAGGACCTTGGCCATGGCGTTGGCGTCGGGGCGGTCCTTGTACTCGGGGCTGACGATGGGGGCGAAGATGGTGATCTCGCCGACCTCGCCGGGCTCCATCGACAGCTCTGCCGACCACTCGGGCATGGGCTCGTCGGTGATGCGGGCGATCTCCACGGTCACGCCGGGGAAGGTCGTGCCGACGCAGGTGCCCTCGCCGCGGGCGGTGCGCTCCCAGGTGTCGCCCAGGACCTCCGCGCTGCCGATGGTCGCGACGGGCAGGGCCTCGGTGGCGCCGTAGGGGGTCTTCAGGTCGACGCCGTCAGCCAGGAGCGTGCGGAAGCGGCGGTGCAGGTCGGCCGGGATGGGCGCCCCCGCAGTGAGGACCTGCTCCAGGGAGTGAAGGTTCTTCCCCTCCTTCTGGCACCAGCGGGCCACGTTCTGCCACACGACCGGAGACGCGAAGGCGGTGCGGGCCTTGTGCTCCTCGATGGCGCGCACGACGTTGGCCGGATCGGCGGTCGCCGGCTTGGAGAGGTCCATGTCGGGGATGACGACGGTCATGCCCAGCGCCAGGTCGAAGATGACGAAGGCGGCGAAGCACTCGACCGTGGTCCAGTCCGGCCCCATGCCGTACTGCTGGCCCAGCATGCGGCTCTGGTTGAGGAACATGCGCTGCACGTAGCTGACGCCCTTGGGCGGCCCGGTGGATCCGGACGTGAACGCGATGAAGCCCTCGTCCTCCTCGGAGCGGACGTCGCCAGACTCGTAGGGCTCCTCCCCCTCGGCCAGACACTGCTCCAGGGTGGGGCCGCCCCACAGCCAGCGGGTGCCGGCGGTGATGTGAAGGTCCGCACTCTTGAACGCCTTGCGCTTGAGCTGGCGTACCAGGTGCACGATCGGGATCGCGAGGGTGGCGCGCGGCTGGGCCTGCTCGATGCAGCCGAGCAGGTTCTTCAGGCCCATGCCGGGGTCCATGAGCACCGGGATGGCGCCCATGCGGAAGAGCCCGAACAGGGCGGAGTAGAAGTCGATGCCGGGCTTGACCAGGAACAGGACCCGGTCTCCGCGGCGCAGGCCCTTCTGCTCGAAGCCGCGGGCGAAGCGGTCCACCCGGGTGTTCAGCGCCCGGTACGAGATGGACGTCCACCCCTGGCCGTCCGGGACGATGAGCGCCGGCTGATCCGGGCGCATGCGGGCGTGCTGCCGCAGGGTGTCGGCAACGTTGTTCAGCGTGCTCACGCACCCTCCTCGCAGGCCGGCGATGGTAACCGGATTCTGGTCCTTGGGATGCTAGGCTCCGCGCGAGGAGGTCACGTGTCGGATCGCCGTTCGGTCCCTGCCTGGGTGGTGGTGCTGGCGCTCGCGGTGGCGGCGCTCGGTGCGGCTGCGGCAGTGTGGGCGTTCTTCCGGTGGCTTCGGCCGGATCTGGTCGCGGTCCCCTCGGTCGATCTCGACAGGCTCTCCGGCTCCTGGCGCAGCATCGCCGCCCTGCCCGTCGCCGAGCGAGACACCGGCCCGGGCATGGCCCTGCGGATCCACCACGAGGGCGGTGGCGCGCTGCGGATCAGCCGGCTCGGCAGGACCACTGCTGACCAGAAGCGAGGGAAGAAGCGCACCGATCGCGAGGTGCTGGCCATGGCGACGGAGCGGGGCACGAGGCTGTCGCTGTCCCATGGCGGCGGCCTCGGTCGTCAGCTCACCGTGCTCGCCCTCACGCCCTCCTACGACGCCGTGCTCATCGGCAGCCCCGACCGTCGACGTGCCTGGATGCTCTCCCGCGACGGCACGCTGGCCCGCCCGACCTGGCGCTACTTCCGCGACGAGCTCGCCCGCCAGGGCTTCCCGGTCCATCGCCTGCGCCAGGTGCCCGGCACCCGGGTCCAGCTCGACGAGGCCGACGCCCTGCCGATCGTCGAGCACGTACCGCCCGCCTCCGAGGACGGACCTCCCGCCGCCGCCGACGAGCCGTCCGCCGCTGAGGACCGCGGGTGAGCGACGACGGGCGGTCCGAGCAGTCGGCGCGCTGGGAGCGGCTGGAGCTCCAGCGACTCGAGGTCGAGCTCGACAAGACCCGGGCCGAGGTGGAGAAGATCCAGGCCGAGGCCAGGCATGTCCACCACATGTCGCGCATGCAGGGCGTGCTCAAGCAGGCGACACCCACGCTCATCGTCGCGATCCTGGGGGTCGCCGGCCCGACCACGTCCTGGATCTACTCCCAGTACCAGCTCGAGGCCTCGCGGACGGAGTGGGAGTTGACCTTTGCGAGCGATCAGCTGGACAAGGCGCTCGCCGACCTGCCCGTCGAGACCCGGATCCGCACCCGCCTGCACTTCCTCGACGCCTACGAGTTCGCCTCGAACGGCGTGGAAGACGCGATCTCCGCCGGTCTTCGCGAGATCGACGAGGAGGTCGCCGCGGCGGAGGAGCTGCTGCGGGCCCAGGACACCCTGGAGTCCGCCGCGGACACCTCGGATCCAGTCGCGTCCTTTCGTGCCGCCCAGGACGTGCAGGCGGCGAAGATGCTGGTGGCCAATGCCCAGGGGCCCGACGACGCGCTGGTGAAGGAGCTGCGCCTGCGGGTGCAGCTGGACCCCTCCGACGAGGAGAGCGGCGTGCTCATCGGCGAGCTGAGCCAACCCGTCGGAAACGACTCGACCGGTCTGGATGCTCCCAGCGCCTGGTACGTGAGCCACGACGTGGTCGTGCAGCGGATCGCCTGCGAGCTGCCCGACGGCACGCGCAAGTCCCTGCACATCGACGACGTCGAGGTGGTGCGCCACAACGCCGCCCAGACCGACCTGCGGGTGACGGGGAGCTACACCCGGTGCCGAGCGGTGGCCCAGGTGACCTGGCGGATCGACACGACGAACCCGCCGCCGGGGGTGGCGGTGCCTGCGGCGTGGGTGGGGAAGTAGCCAGCGTAGGGGAGTTGCGGGGCGGGGTGGTCAGGCGGGGAGTCGCGTTGCTGCGAGCGGGGGAGTGGCGGGGCGGGGAGGTCTGGCGGGGAGTCGCGTTGCTGCGGGCAGGGGAGTGGAGCGGCGGTCTCTGGTCTCTGGTCTCTGGGGCCCTCTTCCAGCGGGTCTGAGCG
>MDTC01118800.1_pt1 | contig 11345 bp, 11 predicted proteins | sample 811181 | NCBI WGS metagenome assembly MDTC01 (sample SAMN05326644, study PRJNA326480) | marine metagenome | isolation source: seawater | place: Pacific Ocean: North | collected 2011 | reverse complement strand
TTGACTTTAAAAGATCTTCTTATATAAAAGGCTAAAATTTATCACATATTTATGGCTCGTATTGCAGGTATTAACATTCCACAAAATAAGTTAGTTCAAATTGGACTTACATATATTTATGGAATTGGAGACAAATTTTCCAAAAAAATTTGTACAGATTTAAATTTTCCGAAAGAAAAAAGAGTTAATCAACTTACTGATGATGAGATTTTAAAAATTAGAGAGTATATAGATCAAAATTTTAAAGTGGAGGGTGATTTAAGAAGAGATTATTCTTTGAGTATAAAAAGATTAATTGATCTTGCTTGCTACAGAGGGTCAAGACATAGAAAAAAATTACCAGTTAGAGGTCAAAGAACAAGATGCAATGCTAGAACTAGAAAAGGAAAAGCTATAGCAATTGCTGGTAAAAAATTAACCCCACTTAAGAAATAATTTATGGCAAAAACTGAAAAAGTTGAATCAAAAGATCAGAAGGTTGAAAAATCATCCAAGAAAATTAATAAGAGTTCTTATTCTAAAAAAAAGAAAGTAAAAAAAAATATTTTAAATGGGATTGCTTATGTCCAGTCTACTTTTAACAATACTATAATATCTATAGCTGACACTAATGGAAATGTTATCTCATGGGCTTCTGCGGGTCAAAAAGGATTCAAAGGTTCAAGAAAATCAACTCCGTATGCAGCACAAATAGCTGCTGATGCAGCTGCATCAAAAGCTTTAGAGTATGGAATGAAAACTCTTTCCGTAGAGGTTAAAGGACCTGGTTCTGGAAGAGAAACAGCTTTAAGAGCATTACAAGCTAGAGGATTTAAGATTTTAACAATTAAAGACACAACACCTATGCCACATAATGGTACAAGGCCACCAAAAAAAAGGAGAGTTTAATGCAAACAGAAAATGTAAATGTAAAAAATTGGAAATCATTAATTAAACCTGCAAAACTTGATGTTAAAATAAGTGATGATCTTACTCATGCAAAAATAATTGCTGAGCCTCTTGAAAAAGGTTATGGTTTAACTTTAGGTAATTCATTAAGAAGAATATTATTGTCATCAATAAGGGGTGCAGCGGTGACATCAATTCAAATAGATGGTGTGCTACATGAATTTACTTCAATAAAAGGTGTTAGAGAAGATGTTACAGATATTGTTCTGAACGTAAAATTATTAGCTTTAAAATCTAATTCAGAGGGAACAAAGAAATTAATACTTGATGCAAAAGGCCCAGGTGAGATTAAGGCTTCAGATATATCACAAGTTGCTGATATTGAAATATTAAATCCAGATTTAGTTATTTGTAACCTGGATGAAAATACAAACTTTCATATGGAAATGAATGTTAATACGGGAAAAGGTTATGTTCCTGCTGAATTAAATAAACCAGAAGAACCACCTTTAGGTTTAATTGCAATAGACTCATTATATAGTCCAGTTAAAAAAGTTTCATTTTCAGTAAGTACAGCTAGAGAAGGTAAAGCTTTGGATTATGATAAACTCACTATGGATATTGAAACTAATGGTGCTATATCTGCAGAAGATTCAGTTGCTTATGCAGCAAGAATTTTTCAAGATCAGCTTAAAATGTTTATTAATTTTGATGAACCAGTTGAAGCTCCAGTTAAAGAAATATCAACTGAGCCGGCATTTAATAAAAATTTATTAAGAAAAGTAGATGAACTTGAGCTTTCTGTTAGATCTATGAACTGTCTAAAAAATGATAATATTATTTATATTGGAGATTTAGTTCAAAAATCTGAAGGTGAAATGTTAAGAACACCGAATTTTGGTAGAAAATCATTAAATGAAATTAAAGAGGTTTTAACTGGAATGTCTTTATATTTAGGAATGGAAATACCAAATTGGCCGCCAGATAACATTGCAGAAATGTCCAAAAAATTAGAGGAAGCAATATAATGAGACATAGCATGGCTAATAAGAAGTTAAACAGAACTTCTGAACACAGAAAAGCATTGTTGAAAAATATGCTTAATTCACTTGTTAAGTATGAACAGATAAAGACTACATTACCTAAAGCAAAATTTTTAAAACCTCAAGCTGACAAATTAATTACTCTTGGAAAAAAAAATAGCTTACAAACTACAAAAATTTTGGTTTCTCAACTTCAAGATATTCAATCAGCTAATAAAGTTAAAAAAACTTTATCAAAAAGATATGAGAAAAGATCAGGTGGCTATACGAGAATTGTAAAGGCGGGATTTAGATATGGTGACAATGCACCAATGGCAATAATAGAGTTTGTAGACAGAGATGTAGAGGCAAAAAGAATAGATAAAAAGAAAAAAGACATAAACAAAGAAACACCTAAAACTGAAGAAAAAAAACAAGCAACAGCATAAATCTTAGATCATGAAAAAGTCTTACATGGTTGAATCATCGTGTAATGGCATGCGTATAGATAGATGGGTAAGATTAAATGTAGGAAAAATACCGCAAAGTTTAATAGAAAAAAGCTTAAGGTCAGGAAAAATTAAGCTTAATAAAAAAAAAGTAAAAAGTTCACATAAAATTAAAACAAATGATAAAATTGAATTGTTTAATATTAATTTTAAAGAAAATTTAGTTCAGACAAACATTAAATTTAAACCATCTAAAGAAATTATCAAATCTAATGAAGAACAAATTATAGATAATAATGAGGATTTCATAGTTTTGAATAAAAATTCTGGAATTTCAGTTCAAGGTGGAACTAAATCTAAAAAAAATCTTGTTGATATATTTGCTAAAAGTGAAATTTTCAAAGATACAAAACCTTATTCTGTTCATAGATTGGACAAAGATACCTCAGGAGTTTTTATTATTGCTAAAAAAAGAGAGAGTGCACAGTTACTTACTTCATTATTTAGATTACGCAAAGTCTATAAGACTTATTTAGCAATATGTCATGGTGCTCTTGATAAAAATTCAGGTGAATGGAATGATGATTTAATTAGATATGATAATGATAAAAAAATTGTAGAAAAGGCAAAAACATTATTTAAAGTAATTGATAAAAATTCTGAAGCTAGTTTGGTTGAATTAAAACCTATTACTGGACGTAAGCATCAGTTAAGAAAACAATTATATGCCTTAGGACAACCAATTTTTGGTGATACTAAATATAAATTGTCTAATTCAGATAAAGGAATAAACAAAAATTTAATGTTACATTCCTATCAGATAAAATTTAAGATCAATGATATAAAGCATACTTATACTGCTTTATTGCCTGAGTATTTTAAAAAATTATTAAAAGCTAAACGTCTTAGCCTTTCAAATTTAAAATAAAATTTTCAATAAGTTTATTTCCTAAATCCTGGTAGTTTTGGTTATTAATCTTTTTTAAATTAGTAACATCTTTATCAGTGATACCACATGGCACAATAGCTTTATATTTGCTCAAATTATTATTTATATTTATTGAAAAACCATGATAGGCAATCCATTTGCTTACTCTGACTCCTATGGCAGCAACTTTTTTAATATTAGAATTTTCATCATACCAAATTCCAATATTTTCTCTATCAGCAAAAGTTTTCACGTTATAAACTTCTAAAGTTTTTATAATTGTTTTTTCAATTATGGAAATAAATTTTCTTATATCTTTTACTCTTTTTTTTAAGTCAATAACAAAATAACAAATTAATTGTCCTGGACCATGATAAGTAATTTTTCCTCCTCTATTAGTTTTTAAGATTTTAATAGATTTATCTAAAATTTCATTTTCGTTAGAACTGGTACCAGCTGTATAAATATGATCATGCTCTAAAATCCATATTAATTCATCAGCTTTATTTTCATTCAATTCTAACAACCTATCTTCCATAAGTTTTATGGCATCTTCATATTTTATTGGGTTTTTCGACTTTTTAATCTCTATAGTCATTTAAAAATTGTATTCTTTATATTATGTATTAAAAGTTGCGTCTGAATAATAGAAATATTTATGACTTTAATTAAAAAAATCAAAGATAAAAAAGTCAATTTTGAATTTAATAAAGAGTATATCAAAGTTGTAACAGATAAAATTGCTTCAAATGATGCGTTATTTATAACAAATTCTTTCAAAGAAATGCATCCTGCTGATGCGGCAGACATTATTGAGCATTTAAGCGAAAATGATAGGGAAAATTTAATTAAACTTAACAATTTTAAGATAAATCCAGAAGTTTTTATAGAATTAAACGAGTCGGTACAATCTGAAATTATAAAGTTTCTGTCATCAGAGGCAATTGTAAGAATATTAAAAAATTTAGAGTCAGATGATGCTATTTCTATTTTAGAAAATGTAGAAGAAAAAGATAAAAACTCTATATTAAGTTCTTTACCCCCTAAAGATCGTTTTGCATTATTAGAAGGATTAAGCTATCCAGAGGATAGTGCCGCTAGAATTATGCAGAGAGAATTTACTGCAATTCCGAGTAACTGGTCAGTGGGGCAAACTATTGATTACCTAAGAGAAAATAAAGATTTACCTGAACAATTTTTGGAAATTTATATAGTTGATGAAAGTTTCAAACCAGTTGGGACTGTTCCTTCTTCTAAAGTTTTAAGAACTCCAAGAGAAGCAAAAATGTCATCAATTATGGATGACTCAACTTTTTTAATTCCTGTTGATATGGATAGAGAAGAAGTAGGAAACTTGTTTGAGAATTATAATCTAAATTCAGCTTGTGTTGTAGATAAAACTAATAAGTTAGTTGGGATGATTACTTCAGACGATGTTCTAACAGTCTTAAAAGAAGAAGCTGAAGAAGATGCTTTAAGATTAGCAGGTGTAGGTGATGAAGAAATTACTGATGGAGTTATTACAAAAACTAAAAGAAGATTTAATTGGTTGTTATTAAATCTTTTTACAGCCTTTTTAGCAACTTATTGTATAAGTTTATTTGGAGCTACTATTGAACAAATGGTAGTTTTGGCTTTTTTAATGCCAATAGTAGCTTCAATGGGTGGAAATGCTGGGATGCAAACACTTGCGGTCACTGTAAGAACGTTGGCAACAAATGATTTGACTAAAAATAATTTTAATCAAAATATATTAAAAGAATTTAACATCGGTGTTCTAAATGGAATTATTTTTTCAATTATTAGCTCATTTATAGTTCAATTATGGTTTCAAGATATTCAACTTTCATTAATTATTTCTATTTCAATGATATTAACCATGATAGTTGCAGGATTATTTGGAATTCTTGTACCAGTAACTTTAAAAAAGATTAATATTGATCCTGCTATTGCTTCTAGTGTTTTTGTTACAACGATAACTGATGTAATTGGTTTTGTATCATTCCTTGGAGTTGGAGCTTATTTTTTGTAAAATTAAAAATTATCAATTAATCTGATTTTATTAATATAGTAAGCAATAAATAATTTTGAATTTTTAAGATTATTGGAGTTTCTTAGGTCAAATATATTTCGTAACTCTAGGTATTCTGTATCAATATTATAAAGATTATTTAATTCCTTCATTTTAATTGAAAGAATTTTTTTGATATTTTTTTTTGATAATAATTCTTTTTTAAATGACATCATATGCTTTGCTAGTTTTCCTGCTTTAGTTAATTCAATTTTATTTAAGAGTAAATTTCTAGATGATAATGCAAGTTTATTATTATCCCTAATAGTTTGACAGGCAATTACTTTAGATTTGTAATTTTTTTCTATATGTTTTTTTACTAAATGTAATTGCTGAAAATCTTTTTCGCCCATATATATTCTTTTTGGATTAATTATTTTTGTCAAACGATCCATTACATCGATAACACCTTCAAAATGTCCTTTCCTATATTTTGCACATAATATTCTTTGATTTTTACTTAATTTGATCATGAGTTTTCTTTTTGAATGATAAATATCTTTTTTTTTAGGCAAATATACAAAATCAACATTTAGTTTTTTTAGAATAGTTAAATCTTTACGATTATTTCTTGGATATTTTTTATAGTCTTTTTTATTATTAAATTGAGTTGGATTTACAAAAATACTGACAATAGTAATTTTACATTCTTTTAAGGATCTTTTAATTAACGATAAATGACCTTTATGTAGGCTTCCCATAGTTGGAATAAATCCTAAGCTAGAAACACCGTATAATGCCTCATTTAAATCACTATTATTCAATAAAATTTTCATTTGTATAAAACATTTTAATAAGTAAAACATTTAAATGATTAAACAAGCAATTATTCCATTAGCTGGATTAGGAACACGTTTACTTCCTCTTACAAGCGTTTTTGCTAAAGAGCTTTTACCAATTAATGGCAAACCAGGGATTGAATATATATTAGATGAGTGTATTGAGGCAGGAATACAAGATATCATTTTTATAATATCAAAAAAAAAGCAAATGATAAAAAACTATTTTTATAATGATCATTTTTATCAAAAGATAATTAAGAAAAAAAAAGACCCTCGTATTATTAAAGAGTATAAAAAAATTTTAAGATATAAAAAAATGATTAAGTTTGTTTATCAAGACAAACCTTTAGGCACTGGTCATGCTGTTTTGCAGACTAAAAGATTTATAAAAAACAAATTTTTTTTAATGCTTTTACCTGATGATCTAATAATTAAAAAAAATTGCTCAAAGTCTATGATTAATATACACAATTTATATAAATCTTCTGTTATGGCTAGCATGAATGTAAATAAAAAAACGGTTTCAAGATGGGGAATTTATAAACTTAATAAAAGATTAAATAAACAAAATTATCTGATAAAAGATGTAATTGAAAAACCTTCAATTAAAAACGCACCGTCTAATAAAGCAGTTATTGGTAGATATATTTTGCCAAAAAAAATTTTTTCAAAATTGATTAACCAGAAACCTGGTAAAGGAGGTGAGATACATATAACTGATGCTATTCAATCTTTAATCAAAGAAAAAAATAAATTTATTGCACATAATTTTTCTGGAAAATATTTAGACTGCGGAAGTATGCATGGTTATATAAAATCATCATTGGAGATAGCAAAATTATGAAATTATGTATGATTGGTACGGGCTATGTTGGTTTAGTTAGTGGTGTATGCTTTTCAGACCTTGGTAACGATGTTATTTGTGTAGATAAAAATATAAACAAAATTAATTTTCTTAAAAAAGGTAAAGTCCCTATTTATGAACCTGGATTAGCTGAACTTTTAGACAAAAATTTTAAGAATAGGAGATTATCTTTTTCTACAGATTTAAAAAAATCTATTTTAAATTCAGATATTATTTTTATATGCGTTGGTACACCCACAAAAAAAGGGGGGAGCTCAGCTGATTTATCACAAATTTATGATGTAGCGAATGAAATCAGTACATCAATTAATAAATATAAGATTATTATTACAAAATCAACTGTTCCTGTCACAACCGGTGACGAGATCGAAAAAATATTATCAAAAAGAAATAATAAAAAAAAATTTTCAGTATTATCTAATCCTGAATTTTTAAGAGAAGGTGAGGCTATTAGAGATTTTAGTTTTCCCGATAGAATAGTAGTCGGATCTAATGACAAACGTTCGAATCGTATTATAAAAAATCTTTATAGTCCATTAATTTCAAAGGGTGCTTATTATCTAAATACCTCTAGAAGGGCAGCTGAGCTCATAAAGTATGCCTCTAATTCTTTCTTAGCAACAAAAATTACATTTATAAATGAAATTGCAAATTTGTGTGAAAAGACCGGTATTAATGTTGAGGATATATCAATAGGCATGGGTCTAGATAAAAGAATAGGTAGTCGTTTTTTAAGATCTGGTCCAGCATATGGAGGCTCTTGTTTTCCGAAAGACACTAAAGCTATAATTTCTACAGCTGATAAATTTAAAGTGAATTTATCAGTGATAAAATCTGTCATTAAATCAAATGAAAATAGATCAATGTTTTTATTAAAAAGGATTTATCAAATTTTAAATAACAAGGTAAAAAATAAAAAGATATCTTTTTTAGGTGTAACATTTAAGGCAAATACTGATGATATGAGAGATTCATCAAGCCTAATAATGATACCAGCTCTTTCTAAAAAAGGTGCAATAATTAAATACTTTGACCCAACTGGACAAAAAAAAGAATTTCAAAATATGAAAAAAGTCTCATATGAAAGCACTATTAAAAAAACTATCGAGGGAGCTGACTTAATTATTATTCATACTGAATGGAACGATTTTAAGTCAATTAATTTTAAGAATTTGGTTAAAAATAAGAAATTTATAATTTACGACTTAAGAAATATATATTCTGAAATAAAAATGAAATCACAAGGTTTAAAATATTTTAGTGTTGGTAGATAGGACTTAATTTAGTTCAAAAATTGCATCAACTTCAACTGAAACTCCAAGAGGCAAACTGTTCACACTTACAGCTGCCCTAGTATGCATTCCCATATCACCAAATATTGAAGCTATTAAATCAGAAGCACCATTAATTACTTTTGGCTGATCAGTAAAATTATCTGTTGAGTTAACAAATCCAGTTAACTTTATACATGACTTTATTCTTGATAAATCGTTGTCACAAGCTTTTTTAACTTGAGAAATAATACTTAGTGCACATCTTTTTGCTGCATTGTAACCTTGCTCTGTATCTAATTCTTTTCCAATTTTTCCTTTAATCAATTGACCATTTTCATCCATAGAAATTTGCCCAGATATAAATAACATTTTTCCTGAAATTTTTGTTGCAACGTAGTTACCAACTGGTGCTTTTGCCTCAGGTAAATTAATGTTAAGTTTTTTTATATTTTCCTCAGCTGTCATTTTCTTAAAATTTTTCTTTCACTTTAATCATTTTTTTTTTTTCTTCAGACCATTCATTTTTTTGAAAATCTTTTGTATTTTTTATAATATTTTTACTTGTATTTATAGTTTTATCTTTAGCTAATGTACCCTTACATTTTAGGAATTCAACAGAAAACTTTTTTAAATCATCACAATTTTCATCATCTGAAAATACATTATTCATGTTAAGTATAAATAAAATAACAAAAAAAAATAATCTATTCATTTTTTTTTCTTTTTTTTATTTTTATCGTACTCTTTCCTTTTCTCAATTAATATTAAAGCCTCTTCCATCGTTAGATCATTTGGATCTTTTTCTTCAGGTATTGTTGCGTTAAGTGATTTGTATTTTATATAAGGACCGTATTGTCCCTTCATGACTCTGACTGGTTTTTTATCTTCAGGGTGTTCACCCAAATCTTTAATAATTGAAGAAGATATTCTTCCAGGTTTTGCTTCAGCTATTAATGTTATAGCTCTATTAAGACCTATAGAAAAAATTTCTTCAATATTTTCAATTCTTGCAGATTTATTTTCACATTTTAGATATGGACCAAATCTACCTGTATTTAATGTAATTTCTTTCTGGTTATCTGGATTTACACCTAGCGATTTTGGTAGAGAACACAAAAATTGAGCTTTTTCTAAATCTATATTTTCCAGTTCTATGCCCTTTGGTATTGAAACATTTTTTAAAAGTTCATTAACATCTGATTTAAGTTTTTTAGTTTTTTTCTTTTTTTTTGTCTTTTTTTCAAGCTCTATATCATCTAAAATTTTTTCATATTGAAGATAGGGGCCAAACCTTCCATTTTTTAAATATATGTCATTACCATTTTCGTGTTTACCTATATATTTCGGCTCTGCTAATTGAGCTTGTGCTGCAGCTTTTGCCTTAGATAAAGGTCGTGTAAACTTGCAATCTGGATAGTTTGAACATCCAATAAATGCACCACCTCTAAAACTATTTTTTAGACTCAGAGTTCCAGAATTGCACAACTGGCACTTTCTGATTATTTTTCCTTCTTTATCTTTATCAAAAACTAAATCCCCCAAACTATCATTTAAAAGGTCTAATACTTCTCTAGTTCTTTTTTCTTTCACCTCAGAAACATTATTATTAAAATCTTTCCAAAATAATTCTAAAACCTTTATCCAACTTTCTTTTCCTGTAGTAATTTCATCAAGTTGATCTTCTAGTCCAGCAGTAAAATTGTAATCAACGTATTTTGAAAATAATTTTTCTAAAAAAGCTGAGATTAATTTTCCTCTATCTGTAGGAAAAAATCTTTTATTTGTTATCTCTGCATATCCTCTATTAGCAATTGTGGAAATTATGCTTGCATAAGTAGAAGGTCTACCGATACCTAATTCTTCAAGTTTTTTAACCAAACTAGCCTCAGAATATCTTGGTGGTGGCTGTGTAAAGTGCTGTTCATCTAATAAAGCTTCAATATTAATAAGTCCCTTAGACATAGCTGGTAGAACATTTTCATCATCATCTTTATTAGGATTATTATAGATTTTTAAAAAACCATCAAATTTAATAACAGATCCACTTGCTTTACAAATTGTACCGTTATCTTCTGAAGTTATTGTTATAGTATTTCTATCAAATTTAGCGGACTCCATTTGAGAAGATAAAGCTCTACTCCAAATTAAGTCATAAAGTTTGTTTTGATCTGTACTAAGATATTTCTTAACACTCTGAGGAGTTCTAATAATATCAGTTGGTCTAATGGCTTCATGAGCTTCTTGAGCATTTTTTGCTTTCTTTCCAGAATAATTTAAAACATTTTGAGGCAAATATTCATTACCAATTTCTTTTTTAATGTAATCACGAAAAGCAGAAACTGCATCTTTAGATAGGTTAGTTCCATCAGTTCGCATATAGGTGATTAAACCAATCGTCTCTCCTTCTATTTCTATACCTTGATAAAGTTTCTGTGCAATTTGCATAGTTCTTGAAGCACCAAAACCAAGTCTGCTTGAGGCTGTTTGTTGCAGGGTAGAAGTAGTGAAGGGTCCAGAGGGATTCCGACTAACTACTTTGCTAGAGATATCACTTATATTAAATTTTTTTTTATTAATACTTGATATGGCTTTATTAATTTCATTTTTATTTCGAAATGAAAATTTTTCAATTTTGTCATTATCTAGTTGACTAATACTAGCTACAATATTTTGATTTTTTTCATCTACAAATTTTATGCTCAAAGTCCAAAATTCCTCTGGTTTAAACGATTCAATTTCATGCTCTCTTTCAGTTATTAATTTAAGAGCTACTGATTGAACACGACCTGCAGATTTAGAGCCTGGTAATTTTGTCCAAAGTATTGGAGAAATATTGAAACCGACTAAATAATCTAAAGCTCTTCTGGCCATATATGCATCAACTAATAAAGGCTCAATTTGTCTTGGATTCTCAATGCCGTGTAACACAGCTTTTTTTGTAATTTCATTAAAAACGACTCTTTCAATTTCTTTATCCTTTAAAAGTTTTTTTTCATTTAAGTATTCTTTTACATGCCATGCTATTGCTTCACCTTCACGATCAGGGTCAGTTGCCAATATAATTTT
>MDTC01028811.1_pt1 | contig 11345 bp, 9 predicted proteins | sample 811181 | NCBI WGS metagenome assembly MDTC01 (sample SAMN05326644, study PRJNA326480) | marine metagenome | isolation source: seawater | place: Pacific Ocean: North | collected 2011 | reverse complement strand
GTTGGCGGTATTGATGATGGCGTAATGCGTGTCACCCTTGTCGATCATGTCAAAGACTTCGCGTTGCATCTTGCTCAGTGATGTGCCTTGCACCAGATGCGAGCCATGAATCCAGAAGCCGGCATGGTAGTACGCACCATACGTCCGATTCGGATCACGCGGCAGATTGTGGAAATCTTCCTGCATGCATTGCGTTGCGCCCTTGTCTGAAAAGATCACGGTGACGGCATCGGGAATGGTTAATTGTCCCTTGGCCATCAGTTCGGCACCTTCATGCCAAAGCGTGGTGGTGGCTGGCGGCGTTGGGCGTGAATCGATCCTATTGATGATTTGCCATTGGTCTGCCATGGCATTGGAGATGTATTGGCCGGCCATTTCCTGCGTGATGGTTTTGTCATAATCCCAGATCGGCCTGTCGCCACGACCGCGAAGCCCCAGTTGCCAGACGACTTGATCCCCGGCCAGTTCGTACCATTTCTTCGCGTAGTCTTCCCAAGTCTGAAGCAGCGGATCGGGATTCTTTGCGTATTCAAAGACGTATTCTTTGCCACGCTTTTGCCAATAGGTCTCAAAGCTGAATGCGGTAACCCCCAGGGTTTCGATGTGATGTTGACTGACATACAGTCCGTGATCGGCTGCATGGCTGACGAGTTTGGCTTCCGCCGGATTCATCACGTTGACGAAGGAGGCAGGAATGATGAGGTTGCCGTTAAGTCGGAGAAGTGCTTCGCAGGCGCGCTGGATCACGTAAGGCGAAGTTACATATTGGTAATGCGGGTAGTCCAACTCGCGTTGCCCACCTCCCAGATGCCAGAGCACCAGCAGGTCTTCATCATTGAGAAACCAGCCACGATAAGTAAACGCTGCAGGGCTTGAGGCAAAGCTTGATTCTTCGATCACCAGTTCGTCACGTTTGGCGGGCAGGATTTGTTTCCAGAACCACAGCGGGTCAAAACCAAGCATGTGTTCACTGATGTGGTAAATGCCATACACCGCGCCAAGGTTGTCAGCATATTGCAGCGTGATCTGGTCATCGGTCAGTTTGATCTGCCAGGACTCAGGCGTCTGCATCGTCGGATCATGTTGCAGGCAGAGGGTGGCCTGATCCGCGTTGGCTGTTGATGTGAGATCAGCCTCAAGGACATGTTTGAGGTCATCCCCCAGTTGCCTGATTGCCAGTTCGATGGGCTTGGTGGGTGACTGAACATGGTAAGACCAAGGCGTGTGAGCCTGTTTGCGAAAACACATTGGGTTTGTCTCCGTGAGTTTTGATTTGTCCATCCTTTTGCGTGGACAGTAGCAAGTGAACTGGTACAAGGCTAGGCCTGTGAGAAAAAACAAGACATGGACAATTCACCATTTATTTAAACAAAATGACTGAATCAGCCTTGTTTTTGTTGGTAAAATCAGCTTTTGTATCCACTGCCGTTTCAAGGGCTTTGAACCAGATTTGTGGACGGTTTGGGCGGGTCTCAGCTGTGTGATACTGCTCGATTCAGTTGAAATGTGCAAATACAAGATTGCCTGTCTATGGTTCTGTTGCTCTTTTGATAGTCTAATTCTTATCCAACGTTGTTATTGTCCACTGTTCTGTATCTACGTCATGAGGTTCACCATGTCATTGTTTCTGACTGATAACGAAAAACAAGCCATTCTCGATTCCAGGCAGCGTAGTCCACTGTTGACCGATTTGTTCTGGGCGTTGCAATCGCGTGTTCGTGAGCGTGCGATCAAGCCCGGGCTGATATCCACGGATGACACCATTGACTGGTGGCGCGTGGTGGCGGAGTATCTTGGCGATGCGGCCATGGTCTACGCGCTCAAACCCACTGAAGAGACCGCCATTTGGCTTCGCGATGTGACCCTCAGTGTTGCCCGCCGGACCGCGGTTGACTGGACCGGCCCGACTTATCGCACGCTGTGTAATCCACCCGAACAGGCTGGCAAAAAAGGTTTCCTGGAAACCACGCATATCCTCTGGGGCTTGGCGATGGTGTTGGACCTGGCGCCAGGTGTCTTGACCGAAGCTGAGCAAAAGGAAGTCGCCCAGGTCATGACCGAACGCGGCATGGCCATGTGTGCCTACTGGGTCGAAGGCAATGATCACATGGCCAACTGGTACTGCGTGCTCACGTCAGGCATGACCGTGGCTGCCGCCGTGCTCAATGATGAAAAATATCTCGCGCTTTCCCGCAAGCATCTCGAAGCCTGTTCGCAGGTCTTCCAGCCGGACGGTTCTTACTCTGAGTCATTGCAGTATGGCAACTATGCAGGCTATGCCTTGATGATGGCGCATGAAGCGTTGCGTCGTCGTGATGAAGCGGACAGCCATGTTGTACCGATTGAAAACTATGCCGGCTATGCGCGTTGGGCCAGTTACTCATTTTTATACAACAAGGCTTTGACCGGTTGGGGGCCTGCACGCAAAGCACGCAGTTTGAACTTCAATGACTGTGGTGCGGTCTTCAAACCTTCTGCTGAGTTTCTGCTTCACATTGCTGCCCGTGCTTCGGAGTCTCATCCGACGGAAGCCGGTCTGGCACGTTGGTTGTACGAAACCGCCTATGGTCAGTTCCCGGCACAGGGGCCGCATGATCAGGCGAGCTTTGGTCTGGTTACCGACTGGGGCGCGTTGACCCTGCCTTTGGCAACCTATGCCGTCAAACCCATTTCGCCCATCGAAGCCAAACTCCCTGAGTTGGCAGACTTTTCCTGTGGTGACATCATTGCCCGCGACAGCTTTGGCGGTAAGACGGTGCTCGGTTTTCACACCGGCAAAGACCCGCTTTACGGTCCAGGTCACCTGCATGGTGATCTCAACAGTTTCATCCTGGTTCACAATGATGAACGTCTGCTCGTGGACCCCGGCCATGCCTGCTATCGCAACCTTTATCACAACGTCGAAACCAGCACCAAAACGCATAACACCTGTACCTTTTTGGCAGAGACGGTTGATGTCGCCAAGCAGCCGATGGAAAATCAGGGCGCGATTCAAATGCTTGAGCAGCACAACATGACACGGCGTTACCACAAGGGGCTTATTCCCTGTGATCCACCGTCACGTGGCGGTCGTCAACTCATTGCTTCGCAGATTGATGATGTCCGCGTCATGGGCGGGGAAGTTTCAACACTCTATGGCAAACCGCTGACCCACTTCGGTCGCATTGTGATTCTCTGTGGCACGAACGTCGTCTTCGTCGTCGATCATATCAAGGCCGACGCGCCCGTTCGGACGCAGTGGCATTGGCTACTCAATAACCGTGACGGCACGCTGGATTATCGCTATGTCGGTAAGGATCGTGTGGTCGTACGTCGTGGCAACGCGGGCATGAAACTCTTTAACTGCTCCGGCGGTCTGCCTTCAACGGTTCAGTTTGCCTGTGTGCATGATGCATATCACTGCCTGCCTGATCATCCCGGAGAAGGCCATTCGGGCAGCGGTCATCTGCTGACCTGGCGTGATCATGCGATGCGTAAGCAACTCACATCCCTGCATGCCATTGCGGTGGATCGCTACGGTCCTGTTGCGGATTGGCACATCAAGACCGATGAGAACGGCACGAGTACCACTGGACTTGCTGGGTGTGTGGATTGGCATATCAAGGTTGATGAAAATCAGCAGGCCATTGACTTGTCAGAACGAACCTCAGGTCGACAATATGCACTGCGTCTTGAAGATTCTGGATGCTGGTCAATTCTCAAGGCCTAAACTTTTTGACAAGGATTGATGATGCGTTTGGAACACGTTGCGATTCAGGTGGCAGAACCCGCTGCCATGACAAAGTGGTATGGTGAGCATTTGGGTTTAACCATCGCGCGCCATGTCGGCGGTGAAGCGGATACCCATTTTCTGGCAGATGAAACCGGTCGCGTTCTCATTGAGATTTACGCCAATCCCAAAGCCTCGCTGCCTGACTATGCTTCCATGCATCCGCTGCTTTTGCACTTGGCTTTTGTCAGCGATGATGTTGACGCTGACTGTGATCGCTTGGTCAAAGCAGGGGCGTCTGTGGTGGACCCGCCGTTTACCACAGCAGCTGGTGACAAGCTGTCAATGCTCCGTGATCCATGGGGTTTGGCGCTGCAGCTTTGCTGTCGTGCTCAGCCCATGTGACGTAAAATATCCATCTGGTATGAAATCAAAACAGCGACACGTTTGGTTTAGCGTGTCGCTGTTTTTGTTTTGAGTACTGACCGAATGTGAAGCATAAAGCACTGGTGATGGTGTTCGTTCCCCAATGCAACCGAGTCAAGATGACTCGGCTATATACCCGGTTGTCTTTGAGGGATTATTCCACCGGCTCGATGTGTTGCTTGAGTGGCTGGGGTTTCTCATTGCTGAAGGGGACGGGGATGGCCATCACCTTGTTGAGATTCGCAGCATCACGGGCAGCAAGGCAGGTTCCTGCGGAGATCAGGCCTTCACGGAGTGAGGTTTTGGAAACGTCACGTTTGAGAATCACATCAATGAAGTTGGCAACCAGTTTCCCGTCACCGCCGCCATGGCCGCTGTCGGACTTGAGGGAGACGTTTTCGATTCGGTTGTCAATGTGGCTATGGAATGTGAAGGTCTCGGTGTACCAGTCGAAGGTGATGCTACCGTCTTCGCCGGTGATGGTGGCACCGCGTTTACCTGCATCTTTGCGCGTCAGAAAATTCTGCGTGTAGTTGGCATGAATCCCGCTGGCATACTGCACGATGGCGGAGCCTGCATCCTGATGGAGTACTGGTTCCTTCCAGACCTGCTGCGAATGCATCGCTGTGATGCAAAGCGGTTGGGCGTCTGCAAGGAAGTGGATGTAGTCAAAGTCATGTGTAGCCTTTTGCAGCCAGAGTCCGCCGGTCAAGTCGTAATCGCGATACCAGCTGTCGACATAGACATTGCCATACGCCACGTTGTTGACCGCTTGAATCTGATTGATCGTCCCCAGGCGACCGTTGGTGATGTACTCTTTGACGGCAAGCAGCAGGGGTGTGATTCGCAGCGGGAATGAAATGACAACTTGATCGTAGCAGTCGGCGAAGGCGGCTTCGAGCAACTCGTATTGCTGCCAGCTGATGCAGACGGGTTTTTCCAGAAAGATCGGCACGTTGAGTTTGGCGATCTGCAAGGCGATCGGGGTATGCAGATTGCATCGTGTCCCGACCACCACCCCATCAATCTCCGGCCCGGCTTGGAGCATTTGATCAAGACTTTCGTAGTGCACGAAATTCTGGGCAGTGCGAATCTCCTTGTCTTCCTTGCAGCATTCGGCACGCTGGGTGTTGGGGTCGACCAGTACGGCAAGTTCGACCTGCTCCTTGGCTTTGGACAGAAGTTTGATGATGTGCGTTGCACGCTCTCCCATGCCGATGGCAGCAAGGCGAATCGTCGCGGGGTTGGCAGATGAATTGGATGTTTGGGTGTTTGACAGGGTTGTCATGATGCTTTCCAGTAAACAAAAAGTACCAGTATTAAGGGGTTTTAGCGTTCCACCAGGGATGGACGCAGACAAATATGGGCAATGCAGGAGGAAATGTTTTTCTGACGCGTCCATGCGAGTTGCGCCTGGGCAGCAGCTTGGTAACCCATCGCTTCAAACGGCATGGCGACGGCAGCAAGCGGCGGGTCGGCCTGATGCGCCAGGGTGTTGTCGATACTCACAAACAGGATGTCCTCTGGGATGTTGATTTCACGCTCAAGGGCACACGCCATCGCACCAATGGCTTTGGAGTCACTGGCGCCCACCACGCCATCGATCTGGATGCCGCTGTCCAAAAGCTGACGCATCATCGCGCGGCCGGCTTCGCTGTCGATGCTGTGTGCAGCTTCAAGGATGCTCTTGGGATGGGGTTTGAGTTGTGCTTCAGCCATCGCCTGCAGATACCCATCACGTCGGGCAGCAAAGCCCCAGTAGTCATCACATGGACCATTGAGTAATGCAATATGACTGCGGCCGGCATCAATCAGATATTTTGTCGCAAGGTATCCTGCATGTTGTTGGTCAATGTAGACGCAGTGTCCGTCGTCGGTCTTCTGGTTGATCGACCAGATTTCCCAACCGCGTTCGATGAGTGTCGGCTTGAGTGTGGTGAAGCACGAAGGCTCAATGAGCAGGGCGACGCCCGGTGCGGTGTCTTCAAGAAACGCGCGGGTTTGCTTGTCAATGTGATTGCGTGGCGTCTGTCGGATGGTCGATGCATTGTAGGATGGTCCCAACGCTTCCTGAATCCCATGCATGATCCGCAACTGAATCTCACGGGCCGGACCCGAAAGGCTGGCAACGTCCTCGGAGATGAACACCGTAAAAGGGGTTGTCTGTGCGGTGATCGGATTGGGGCCAGCCTGTTGATTGACAGGTTGACGGCTGGAGACAAACGTTCCCTTGCCACGCTGGCGATTGAGATAGCCTTCGTTGACCAGTTCCTGTAAGGATCGGATCAGGGTCGGGCGGCTTACATCAAAGCGTTCAAGTAGTTGATATTCCGAAGGAAACGCGCTGCCGGCGGGGAACTTGCCCGATTCGATTTCCTGGATGAGCTGGCGTTTGACGCGCTGGTATTTGGGGAGGGTTGTGGTTGACATGTCTATATATTACAAAGTCAACTTGTATTATCAAGTTAAAACTTATTAGTCCGTAAAAATAGATAAAAATTGTCGCATAACGATAATTGTCAATACAAATAGGTTGACAAGTTGTCAGGCTTGGGATATGCTTTTTGACAGCACCTTCCACCACGGTAAGTTTTGTCACGCCACCGGAGAAAATAAATATGGCAAAGTCAGCCAACTCAAACGCGTTTACATTGATTGAACTACTTGTGGTCATTTCCATTATTTCATTGCTCATTGCAATTCTTCTGCCAGCTTTAGGGGCTGCACGGCGAACCGCTCGCAATTCGGTTTGCCAAAACCAGCAGAAGCAGATCGGCCTGGCAATGCACATGTATTCCAACGACAACAAAAACTACATGCCCTTCGCATACGACGATGCTTCGACTGAACCCTGGTACACCAAGTACTGGCAGATCAAGGTCAGCAAGTATCTGCAAAGCAAAGTCTCAGGCCGCGGGGCCAACCCGTTTTACTGTCCCGAAGACGGCGTTGACTCATCTGGTACGGATGTCTGGAAAATTGACCCGGACCCCAATGCGGAGTTTGAAGATGGCGAAATTGAATCCAGCTATGGTGTGAACCTGTACATGTTCTTCCGCGACAGTGGGGGCAATGGTGTGCATGATCAAGTCGAATGGATGACCAGCAACGCAGCCTTTGATAACAAGTTCTACACCGCACAACGTTTTGATTTCATGCAGCGTCCAACCCAGACCGTTCTCGTGACCGACAATCGACATGATTACTACTTCACGCATGAATTGCCCAATACGGTCAATGCGGCAGCGGCGGGTTGGGGCATGGTTGATTGGGCCCGACACGGTGGCAGTGGTGCACCTTCGCAGAATAACGGTCTCTATGCGGATAATCATGTCGGCGTGCTGCAATACGAAAAAGATCTCATCGGCTGGAACGAGACCTATCTCACCGGTGGTGTCAGCAGCAAGTTTGCCATGACGCATTCCTTTACCTGGCCTTATTGATCCGATTCAATCATCATTTTGGAGTTAACCATGATGCGACGTTTGTCCGCAATTCTGGCAGTATCACTGTGTCTGATTTTTCTGATCACCATGACAGCCAATGCTGCACAAATCCTTCAAGTCGATTCGACACGCACCACAACCGACTGGCAAATGCAGATCAAATGTGACACGGTCGTCGAACCCCTGATTATTCAATGCCTCATCGACGATGATCAAAATCCGCAGACCGGCTATACCGGTGGCTTTGATCGCCTGGTCGAGTTTGACCTGTTATACAAGTTCGATGGCAACGACCCAACCGGTTGGACCTGGCAACAACTTGCTGGCATCACCCGTCAACTCAGTGGCAATGTCGCAACCTACACCTTGCCCATCAACCAATTTTCCAGTGAGCAACTTCGCCTGCAAATCCGCCTGCTTAAGTCCGACTATTCGCAGGTACTGGCTCAGAGCGAATCCATTAAAGTCAATCTCAGTGATCTGCCTCAACCCGCTCAGGTTGCGGTGGAACCTGCACAACCGTTGGCGCCGGCTAAAGCCAATCGTCACCTGCCTGCACGCGATCGCGTCAAGCAAGCCAACTCGTTTTACTGCTATTACGGCAGTGGTAAAGTTGCCCAGCTCTCCGGCTATGACCTGGCCATTCTGCATTCCCCGCAGTACAAGAAAGCCGACATCGCCACACTCAAAAAACTCGGCGTCGTCACCACGGGCTATATCTCCGTCGGTGAAGATGACAAAATCAGAGAAGGTAACGGCAAAGGACCCAACGGCAAAGCAAGTTGGTATTTCGACCGCGATCACGACGGCATGCCCGATCAGAATTCGATCTGGAAAAGCTACTTTGCCAACCCCATGGATCCACTTTGGCGTGCCAACCGCGTCGCAGAAGCCAAACGACTTGTCGAAGAAGACGGCTACGACGGCATTTTCCTGGACACCATCGACACCGTTGGCCGCTTCCCGGATACTGAACCGGGTATGGTTCAACTGGTTCGTGATCTGCGTGACGCATTACCCGACGCACCGATCATTCTCAATCAGGGGTACAGCCTGCTATCACAGTTGGCACCCATGGCGGATGCTTTCATGCTCGAGTCCTTCACTGCGACATTTGATTTCCAATCCAAAAAGTACCGGCTCAATACGCCCGTTTCCATGGATTGGCATTCCCATAAAGTCCGTCAATATGTTCAGCCTGTCCTCAAAGATTATCCTTTGAAGGTGTTGGTGCTCGACTACGCTTTGCCAACGGATTTGGAGTCCATTCAAAAGGCGGCAGACCGCGCAGCAACGTTTGGTTTTCTCTTTGCCTCCGCACCGATCTATCTGGATGATGTGTACATCAACGACATTGTTGGTAAGCTTGATCCGAAGTGGCTTGAAAAACAGGCAACGCCCAAATCCATGTCACTGACTTTGCCCGAGTCAGCAAATGGTTTTCCCATGAACACCGTGATCATGCCTTCGAGTTGTTATGGCGGATATTCGGTTAAACCTTTGGTCGATGGCATCACGGATCGCTCAACCTTGCATTGGTCCGAATCAGCATGGGCGTCTGCTGAGATTGAAGGCGAAGACGTTTGGCTTGCCTTTGAATTCGACACGCCGCAAACCGGTGGCAAGGTTCAGATCACCTGGGCGACGGATAGCGGCAAAGCCTACATCTCCGACCGATACCGCGTGCAGATCAAGAAAGATGGACAATGGTTTGATGTCGTCGAGCAAACCCGTCAGTCCATACCGGTGAGTCTGCATCCCTTGCCCGAGACATCCTATAACGGTATCCGTATCTTCCAGTCCGCTGGTGATGGTCCGAAATCCCGCCCCAATCTCATGTGGATCGCTCAGGTCCGCCTCTTGTCGCGATGATGGCTTGTGAAGAAGGGGGATGGCTTTGAGAGTCTGGATCAGGCAGCGATGAGATGTGTCGCCAACTGCTGGGCTTTACATTGCCATGTTTCATGATCAAGACGCTTGCGAGCATCGTGTTGTGATGTCGGTAGACCGCCGATCGCGCGGGCGACGGCTTGTGTGACAAACGCATCAACATGGTTAACCATATCCGCGCAGTCCTGCCAATCGAGGATGCCCGGGAGATTTCGTGCGACGATGGATTTGCCTGTGGCCAGGTATTCCTTGAACTTCAGCGGCTGCATCGCACGGGTCACCGGTAAGTCGGCGTAAGGCATGACAAGCACGTCTGCATGCTGCGCGATGCTTGGCAGGTTCGCATACGCACAAGGTCCGGGCAGGATGATGTTGGGATGCTGTGTGATGCGTTCGTCGACAGCCTGTACCGGGCCGACCAAAACCAGCTTGCCAAAGTCAGCCAACTTCAAGCACCACGACACATCCAGACGCTCATCAATCAGGCCCCAGAACAGGAAAATCATCTCTGCGTTTTGACGATGCGCCCAGGTGGGGGAGACTGTTTGAGAGGCTGTTTTCTGGGCGCTTTGCCAATGGCTCAGTTCAATGCCATGGGTCAATAGATCAATGTTGGAAGTCCATTGGCCAAGTCGTTGAATCAGGTTGTTGGATACCGCGATCACACGATCGACCTTGCTGGCAAGTTCAGCTTCCATTTGCTGCATCACGCGACTGTCCAGGCCGGGCCAGACACTAAAGTCATCGACACAGTAGTAGACCCAGCGATCGACATGCAACTTGCCCACCAGGTCCGCGGTGATAGGAAGCGTGGTGATGGCAATACGCTGCTTATCCGACTTGCGATCAAGATGACGATTGACCTGGTGACTGATGAGGTGGCTGTTGAGTTTGCGTTCAAGCGTATTGCGGAAACCGGGGTACATCAGCGGATTGATCACGCGCAGGTTTAGAGGCAGGGGGCTCTGCTGAGATGATTCGGCAGACTTGGAACCGGTCCACTGCTTAAGCTTCGTGATCACTTTCTTGATATCAGCTGGTTTGAGGCTGGGCATGCGCATGCCAATGGTGTTCACCCACAACGCAGGCATCTGGGGCAGCAGTTGACTGACCAGATGCTGACAACTTGAGGGATGTCGGCCCCAATCATCGGAAAAGATCACAAGTTCGCACGAAGTGTCACACATCTTGCTCATAGCATCGGCAAACTCCACCTGGTCAGCCCACAAACAAGCATCACTGCAAATAAGGTCTCATAATATCACTTGTTTGAAGGCTTATTCGTCGATCCGCTTGAGAATGATCTGGTCGAAGTCGATAGCCTGCTTCAGTTAATCCGATGTATGGTCAGGCGACCTTCACGCGAACCAATCGCTTGCTTGAGTGTGGTGGTTTTTTCGAACCGCTGACAGTCTTCGTTGGGTTTGATACCGCTCATGGAGATCAGGCGTTGCTTGTGATGTTCCTTGCCTTAAAAGTGAATGCTGAATTTGGGCCATGGATTTTGCAGGAAGCAAGGACCATGAGTTTGGTCGATGCGGGTATGGCATGGTTGGTGGTTTGGCCGTGCGTGACGCCCAGCCCTTTTCGGATCGGGATCGGTGATCATGATGGTCATTCTGACTGCCTGATCAATCACACGGTTGTCGATGATCGTGACCGTTTCATCGACCTGGCCGCGCAGGATTGGTTACCCTTTTTGTTTGGAAAACGTGTTCTGGGGATTTGACCTTGATGACAAAATCAGCGACAATTATCCGACTGTCGCCGGAGTGGCGGAATTGGCAGACGCGAGGGATTCAAAATCCATTTTGGTTCACCCCAAGTGTGGGTTCGAGTCCCACCTCCGGTACTTAAAAAAACTCGCAGCAACG
>MDTC01073387.1_pt1 | contig 11346 bp, 5 predicted proteins | sample 811181 | NCBI WGS metagenome assembly MDTC01 (sample SAMN05326644, study PRJNA326480) | marine metagenome | isolation source: seawater | place: Pacific Ocean: North | collected 2011 | reverse complement strand
GAGAGAGAGAGAGAGAGAGGTGGGGGAGATAAGTGAGCGAGTGTATAATTTTATGTAAATGCGGCCAAAGAAAGAAATTTTATTGAACGAGAAAAGCGAATATATTGTTAAACCAACAATCTTATTTTGTAATATTTAGTTTGCATGCGTACTGTGTTTAATTTTGAAGCCTTTATGTTCAAACATCACCATCCATTTTGCTTGTGATGCTCCACGGCTCGTCGGAAACTCGATTCCGCCGAGGCTCTCGAGTACTCTCTCAGTGGACTTCCCAAATGATCTCGGCCGTTGAGGTCCACGCGTAACGGTCCTGCTCTTCCTCCAGGACCAAATTGTGTTTTCACGTACACTTTTGGGGCGGTGAGCATGTTCAATCGAACCATTCGCATGATTCCAGAGATCTTCCAGTCTGGTTGATACTTTTCAACGGAGAACTCGGAACACACCGCACCTCCGATAGTCACGTTCCCAGTGTATTGCAGCATCCTCGGCGATACGACGCGAATGAATACCGGTTCGATCGGGTATTTCGAGCTGAAGTTCAGTTCCATGTGTATTTTGCCGTCCCCTCCAAAGCGTCTCTTGAGTTCTTCGAGGTCTTTTCGCAAGAGCTTCGCGTCTTCGGTATCTTCGTCGAAGTCTTTCATTTTCAATCTCCAACAGTGCATGTTTTCGGGTGGGAATAAGCAAACACCTTCCACGGGAACAGTCTTATCTATTTGTATGTTCTTGAATTCCTGTTGGAGGCGCGAACTCATGCTTTCTAGATGCAGCGCGCGTACAACCTTTTTAAGAATTTATGGAAGGGACTTGTTCCGATATTTTTTACAGCCGATGTTAGAAATCAAAATAACAACTTTTCGTACGACGTATTTACAATCATGGAAATTTCTTCCACTCTCGCTAAGATGGCATCTCGGTCGTTTTCGTCCAAATATTTACCGTATCTCGCCGTGAACTTATCCGGGTGCCATCTTAAATTGGCGCGTCTGAACGCTTTTTTGTAAATCTTTTCAGCAACAAGTACTTTTCTTTCCTCGCACTCAAAATCCTCCCCTTCCTCTTTTTGACGCATCTCAAATGCAGCCATGTGCTGCAAGATATCTTCGGACGGTGGCCACGGAACATTGCGCATTGAAATCTTTTTTCCTTCCTCTTCTCTAAAAGTAGTACTATCAAACTCTGTCCATTTTTGTTCGTGATCATCCCAGTCGATATCCTCTCTCGCAAAACATTCAGCGTCGTCTAAAGATTTACACAACGTTTCAGCTGCCAGCTCCGCGTTTCGTATTCTCTCCTCGTCTTCTTCTTCGTTCAAAGCGCTCTCTATCGTCAATTTCTTCTTTATTTCGATCATCTCTTGGTCCAAATACGCTCTCGTTTCCTTCTCTTGTTGGATGCGTATCAGCATATCTCGCTCTCGTTCGACCTGGGCGAATAACTCTCGTTTTCGTTGAATGTCGTTGAACCGCATGCGTCTGGAATTTTCTAAAAGAATTTCATCTGCCCCTTTGTTTTTGTCATCGTCATCGTCATCGTCATCATCATCAGCAGCAGCAGCAGAAGAAGAAGAAGAAGAAGAAGAAGAAGTTCCTTTTTCACCGTTTTCTGTCGTTTCATCATCGCTTCGGTTATAAAGTCTTGACCGCTCTCTTCTCTCTCTTCCTCTTCTTTTGAGTGGATTGATGAACTCAAATTCAACGCACTTAATATGTTTTGTCGTCGTCTCCTTTCCATTCGTCTTCGTCGTCGTCTTCTCTGTTCCGACGAGTGTCGCTCTCGACCCGTCGCTTTTATCCTCCATCGATCGACGCGCGTGCAGATGCACAACCGTCGTCGTCGTCGTCTCTGTCTTGTTTTTTTGTCGTTTTTGCGTTTTCGTGCGTTTTTTCTTTCTTTTTTGTTCTTCGTTTTTCCAAAACCAATCGAATCAATTGTCCCGCAGTAAGGCTACGCCTGTACGCGTCCAGAATTGCGGTGCGTGAGCCGTTCGAAGGTCAGGAATAGATACCAATTAAATGTCATTCAAAGTCGACTTCAAACCGAGTTCGTTGGCACGATCGATGTCGAAAGACACGACGTGTAAATACGCCAATCCCCCTGGGTTTAATAATAGCGCTGCCATAGAAACGACGACCGATGGTAGTGGAGGTAACGATGGTACGAGCACTAAACAGCAAAAAGTAAAACCTCCCGTGCAGAAAAGAGACGAAGAGAAGATGCGGCAGTTTAGAATACGAAACGCGTACAAATTTGCGCAGAGTTCTTTTTCCGGCGTAATGATGACCGGAGTGATGATGTGGTTCACCGGAAACGGGATTCAAATTTTCAGCATAATGGTCACTTTCAACGGTTTATTCCAACCGATTAAAGCTATACTAACGAGTGGGAAAACCTTTGAACGTTTCGGCGATAAGAACACTGACGTCACGACGCCGCGATTGATGTATTGCGGAATACAGTTGATAGGTTTAGCATTAGCGTTGAGAAAGTTGAATGCGATGGGTTTGTTGCCGACGCACGCGAGCGATTGGTTGAGTGGATTGAAACCTCCCGTGTTTTATGAGAGAGCCTATGGTGGCACTGAAATGTAATATAGATAAGATTATGGCATTTTAGTATGATTATGGTACGATGGTTTGAAAGTGGTATGATTATTGTCCCGCTCGTCGAGTTCTCATTTTTCGTTCTAATTCGTTCTCTTTCTCAATTTTCAAAAAGTTTCTCATTTTTCTAAACTCTAATCTGCGCCCACACGCTTTAATAGTCTCTCTCTCTCTCTCTCTCTTCTCTCTATCTCTATCTCTATCTCTTCTGTGCGTGTGACAAATGAGTAACTTAGCCACCACTCGTTTAGCGCAGGAGCGAAAAAACTGGCGAAGAGACCACCCGTATGGTTTTGTCGCGAAGCCAGAAACGAAAAACGGTACCGTGGACCTCATGGTGTGGAAGTGCGTTGTTCCTGGTAAGGCGAACACGCCATGGGAAGGCGGAGAGTTTCCAATTACGATGACGTTTCCGAAAGAATATCCGGTGAAACCACCAAGAGTGATGTTACCGAGAGGGTTTTTCCACCCGAACGTGTATCCGACCGGATTGATTTGTTTATCAATTTTGAACGAGGAGAAAGGGTGGAAGGCGTCGATTTCAGTGAAACAAATATTGGTTGGGGTGCAAGATTTATTGGATAACCCGAACAACGACGACGCGGCGAACCAAGAGGCATATTCGTCGTTGAAACGTAGCAAAGAACAGTACAAGAAAAGGGTGATAGAAGAAGTTAAGAAGTATAAGAAGAACTACACGGTGGGCGACGACGACGTAATCGTCATGTGAAAAAACAAACAGTTGTAATTTTCTAAATATAGACTAATGATAATGTACAAAAACTAATGCGTGATGAGTCGTCTTTGAGGTCGTTCCGGTTCTGCATCGCCCCTTTCAGTCCTCGTAAACTCAAACAAGACAGTGGGACTTCTATAGATTCTTATCAGGAGCCAATACAGACGCTCTTCCAACAAGTGCTCTCCCGCATTACGCATGACGTATATATCCTCACACAAGGCGGTTAAGCGCCTAGTACACGGTAAATCTTGGTGTGGAATCTTCGTCACTAAATTTGAAGTCATCCCTCGAATGAACGTGCCAATGGCTAAAATGTACGCAACGTACATTCCGGTGAGACCACCGACGATTTTCGAAAACTGCGCAAACGCGCCCGTAGCGACTTCGCTCGAGATCAAGATAATTTCTGGTCCCGAACCAGTATCTTTACACTGCTCCCAAAACGTGTTTTCGCCAGAGTTTGATTTGATGTTGACGCCACATTTTGCGCTCCACCAAGGTTGAGAAGTGTTCAATCCGTTCAATTTAAACGAGCAATCAACAAACTGATTCGTCGAAATTTCTCGCACTGGATCTCCTTTGCCAAGGATTCTCCAAACGCGAGGATACAAACCTTTGATGAGTACAGCATTATCGTTATCATTTTCACCACTGATCATTTTTCTCAACTTCTCCGCTTCCCTTTCTTGTATAACAACCGATCTTCCGCCAGCTATGACGACTTGATTATCCAAAGGTAATGCGCGGCGGAAATTCCAATAGGTTAGAATTTTAGTCCCAGCAACGATAGAATTCGAGAAGTCTTTCATTGCCGGAGGTGGTAGAGCCCAAATTTTATCCGAATCGGGCGATAAGCACGCATCTTGAATTTGATTCGGGTGGCGCACAGGTGGTGGAGTCAAAGAATCAGTATTCAACCTCATCCACTCTTCGGACTGAATAGTTCTTCGATTTCCACCAGTGAACACTTCGAATGCGGACGTACCATTCGGCGATATGAATGTGATGTTCATCCGAGTCTCTAAAACTGGATTTGGTCCCACTTGCGGATTTGAAGTTGAAAACACAAAGAACGGCACAACCAAAACCACGAACAGAAGTACGAAAAGACCGCCGCCTTCTAAATACACTTTTTTCCACGTAGGTTGAGGCTTCCCAAAAGGATAGCGCTTATAGTATGTCTTATTCCGAATATCAATCTCGAACAAGCTTCGGTTGATGTCCTCGAGCTTCAACCAATCGAATATATCTAAACTCGAGGCTGTGCACGCAAAGTCTAACAAAACTTTAAGCTCATACAAAAACGGTATCGAGTAATAAATTCCAAACAGAATCGAGGCAAACTCTTCATTGCGCCTTTTCAGCCATCGTAAACTTTCGTTTAAAACAACCGGGAATCCACATCGTAGCTGCCGCGCGCTCGTTGCGAACGAAAGGCATTTGATGAGGAAGAAAACTCTCAATGCCTTATGGTTCGATGTCGTGGACTTGTGATATAAAATGAGTAGCCCGGTGGTAAAAAATGCAAAAGTGGTATAGTGAAAAAACACTTTCGCTGCTTTAGCTCTTTTCAGGTATATCACCGCATCAACAAGTAATAAGACCAGAATGAAGAACATCGTGAAGACGTAATCTTGAGGGAATAATCCTTGACTGACAGTTTCAATCAATGCTTGCGGATCAGCCTCGATACTAGATTGATAAAAGAGCAATGCAAATAAAGCTGCGATGATGTCCACCGCGGCAGTTATTCCGTAAAAATTCTCTGGTTCGCGATGAAATGCCCGGACGGAAGTGATCCCGGGTAAACCAGGCATTACATTTTCTCCGTTTTCCTGTAAATCAGACGACGCTTCCCTGAGTTGCAACTTCTTCACCCCGTTGGCTGCATCAGCAGCGGGAGTCAAAATAGTCAGTGGAGCGACAACCTGGAATACAGCCGTACGGTGCCCTTTTTGATATAAAGTGCCTTTCACATCGGTCTCGACGAGATCGAGCGAATAGTAGTCTGCATTGTTTGAATTCTCGAAATCTTGCAACTGTAAGAGAGCAAAATTCAAATCATTCCCGATTTTTGTCCAATCGTCCTCGGTATGATCCTCTGTATCTAAAATTGAAATCGATATGAAGGAAGGTCCAAATTCGGTTTCATCCGTCAGTAAACGCTGGAAGAACGTATCAAGATTTTTCGAAATGTTCTGGAAGGAGTCTGTGGAGTATAAGTGGTCATTCCCGCTCCGTCCCAAGTTTTCAAAGTCCTGTAACGTTCCTCGTCTTCCTATTCTATATCGACTTCGAGGTGACATTTCTTCCATCACTGCCTCATCCAATACATTTTCAGTATTTTCGACAATGTCATCTTCAATGGGCATATATGTGCTATTCAACCATGAGTCATAGCGTGGTTTCAGCTCGTACACTCCACCTTGGCCAAAAGAATGAAGTAATGTTACGAAATACGCCAAAAACAATGGTAAAGTAGATACCACGAATGGCTTTGAGAAATCTGGCACGCCTATGATGTTGGTCTGGCCGCAAAGCTTCCATGAAAAGCACGCTTTTGAGCACGGAATGCTTAGAATATAACTCAATATAATGACGGTTTCGGAATACCGGAGCATAAATCTCCAAAACTTCGGACCTGGCTTCGGCGAAGCTATCAAAGCTGCGCAAACCAAAGAAGTTGGATAGACTACGGTAATTAAAGAAAAATTCATCGCGAATGCGAGAAAATAGAAGAAGTACACCAGAGAACTTTCCGGAGCGCTTATCCAAGGCCAAATATCAATTATTCCCGCAAGTATGAAACCAAACACCGATCTTCTATCGCCTCTGATAAATTCATCAACCAAGTCTTCGAGTTTGTCCTCATCTTGGTTATTCGCGTCTTCCTTCAAATCACTTACAACATCTTCGCCTCCGGCATACGTCTCAGAATCTTGAATGGTTTCTGAACCTACAAATGATCTATCGATACCTTCCCATGGTGTTTCACGAGGCGGCGTGTTGGCTTGTTCTTCTACCCAGTCATCGATCTTAGGTCTAGAACCGGCAATTTTACGATGACGAAGCTTTGATTCAGAGATACTCGGTGTTTTTACAGATCTGTCATCTTCGCTGTCACCATCATTTTCATCTTTCTGTTGTTTGACAGTTCCTTTTTCTTCCTTTTGTTGCATATTTTCCAGACGTACGACTTCGAGCGAAAGATTCTGAATGTCATTACGAATCTCTTCGACGCGCTTATGTCTATCTTCTCGCTCCCGCATAGCCTTGAGACACTGGAAATAATACTTTCTCACTCGTTTCCACGTTTCAGCTTTATCACCGGTTTTCGTTCTCGAACGTGCCTGACGATCCATCTCTAACACGGCTGCATACTCGTGAGAATTGATGAGATATCGTAAGCAGGACATGTTAGCGAAAATAAAAAGATCTGGTCCAAGTTGTCCTGCACTGAAGCCAAGAACGGAATCTACGCGATAAAATCCAATCAAGTGCAAGAAAGAGCACAGCGCATTTTCACGATTAGCAAACCAAACACCCACGAGACTCTCAAATGGAGCTTGATATGCCAATACAGATCCCATAACGAGTAAATTGTATCTTTTCATCCAAACGAGCAGCTCATCTACTCTGTCCCACGTTCGATTTTTAAGTATACTGATGGAGAGAATCAGATACCCGGCGTGGATTGCGTCATTCATACACGTGCCAGCAACGATGACGAGGATGAAAGCAGCCTCTCTAGAGTAACGTATGATGTAATATCTCGTCCAATCTAGTACTGTCCAATTCGATGTTGCTTCCCATGTTAGAGCTGAAAATATTTTTAGCGTGGGATCACCTGGACGTCTCGGAAGTAATGCCAACTGCGTGGGTGTTCTTCTTGGAAGCATCAAAGTTGCTGCTTCTGTAATCTGTTCTTCTGCTAAATCTGGATTTTCCGCAATAACAGCAGTTCTTGCGCGTTCTTCCATAGAAGCTAATACAGAGTCCATTCTGAGTTGACACGCAGCAACAAAGAAGGCGAGAAAATGTCCAAGCAACATAAATTTAGAGCGTTTCACGAGACCAAACCAAATGAATAACTCATCCATTTCATACTCGCGCTCAGATTTTCCGAGAGCATCATCATTACTAGTACTATTACTGTTATTTATAAATGGAGGCGTCGGTGGCATTTCCGAGAAATCGTCGCTTCCGGTTTCGTTGGGATATTCTCCCATAGATGCTATGTACTGCCAGAATAGCGCCACACCACACACGAAGGATACTAATTTCCATACTTTCAACCGGTTGCTTGGAGCGGTAAATACTTGCTCTTTCTCCATCATTTGGAGCATTAAGCCCAGATAAACGAGCGAGAGAACGTTACCAGATGCAATACCGACGGTACCAAAAATTACGTACGCTAAACCAGGCATCAATAACGCTAACGCCCCTTCCACAAACTCGGGTAAAATGAACAAAAGAGAATTCAACTGATCGATCGATGTTCTCGCCTTCTGAAACAACAACCGCTTAGCTCTTGCTCTCAAAGACTCTGATCTATCGCCCGATAAGTAAGTTTCTGAATATGCCGTAGTAGATGTTCCATCTTCTGAATTCACATCTTCGGATACGAGCTCGTGGTCATCAGGAATAGAGTTCATCCTTCGGAAAGGGGCCTTCTTAGTTATCGTAGATCGCTTCAAAGCCGCACTTCTAGCCTCTGGATTCCGCGGTGGCCAAAACAAATGACATGGTTCTGGTGCACAACCTGATTTCAAAGCCGGTGGTAGCTTTACGAGCCAATTTCTAGAAATGCGGCAAAATTCCACGGCGACTAAAACAAAAACAGGCCAAAGTAGCATTCTTTCGTTTCGTGGCCATATTGCTTCTTCCTTCATTACACCTTCTCCTTGTACGGGATAATATCGTGCTCCAATCCAAGTCATTGTATCTTTGTTATCGCTGAGCGCTCTGTGTATCCAATCAATGTTGTAAGTGTATTCCAAAAGGGCCGAAAGGATAGCAACAGCACCCAAAATTTCACTCGTTCTCGTCAATTTCGGTGAGAATAAAGTACAAATCAATGCAAAAAGCATCAAGGCCCCGATGATATCGACTCCGCGCTGGAATGAAAATCCTAAAGCAACTAGAGTCAAGAACTTATCGCAATGTAAAATACATATCCGTTTTATCATCGGGACACGGCCTTCTTGTGTACCGGTGATGACCAACCGAATCGGTTGATCACTTTCCCCTCCTGCCGAGAGTAAACCCGTCGGCTCTGTGTGCAACAGCCCAATTCTGTGGAAATGCGTTGCGATTAGTAATAAGCTAGGCCCTAGCAAGGAGGTCATTAACTTGTTTCTGGGTAAATTTGGTTCTAATCCAACGTTATTTGCCAAGAAGTCTTGTGCCTCTGAATTCATCCCAACCCATCGAGCTAAGGGAAATGCTCCAAATGCATATCTCACCGCTAGATTAGCTAAAGCGAAAGCAAACAACGTGTCCCAACGCACAGATCTTCTATTTCTATCTTCTATCGTGTCAAAAGGCACTACAAGCGCCCCTCCGAGAAATAATAGTAAAGCTAAATTCAGAAGCGAGCATTCATTTGTAAGCACAGTGAATAATCCAATAATCAATACCGAGTAGGCTCCAGTGAAATTCAAGACTCTCTTCGAAGATATCCAGAACTCCGAAAGGATTGCACCGATTAATAATTTGATTCTTGGTAGCGCTTGCACCCTCTTACGATGACCTTCCATGTTGTTTTCATCAATATTAGCGCGAGCATTTACAATATTCGATGAGACGGGGGGTTCTCCATCCTCAACACTCGGAAATAAATGCGATAAAGCGCGAATAATTCCCGGCATGTGAATCACAGCTACATCTACAAACAAGACTAATGCCATTGGCCACATCGATCGAACCACATCTTCATTCCAAAGTCCGCAGATTTTGAGGAAATCTTCAAATTTTGAAAACCTGCGTCTTCCTAGAAGCACTGGTAAGGTATCTAGAGACCACAAATACATGCACGCGATTACCATTGCTATAATTCTCGAAGTGAATATCAGCACGCTTGTTTTACCAGGCCTGGCTATTGTAAGTAAGAATAAGCAAAATAAACCAGCGTGGATGATATCGTCCCTAGATAACGCGACGAGCCAAAGAAGGAGTGGGATGAGGAGCTTTGAAGCGAAACTCGCTGCAACACCAGCCCAACCGCTCTCCGAAGGTGTAAATCCGTCTTCATCAAAGTCATAATCAACATTGTCGTACTCTGCATTCACAAAAACAAAAGAAGCCGGGAGTGATTCCTCTCGCATGCTCGCCGCTGCTTGCAATGTAGTTTCGTTAGGGGTTCCTCTCGCCAATCGGCTAAAATAGGCTAAAATTGTCATCCCAATAAAGACTGAAGCCATTCTTAAAGACCCGACCCAATCGTTCTCTTGTCTCGATAGCCCCAGAACGAGAAAGAAACTATTATTATCTGTTCCTGGAATCGCTTGCACGATGAATTCGATGAATGACCACAAAGCAACATAAATCAGAGCCGAAGGCGCGAGCAACTTTGAAAACTCCTTGTGGGTGGGTGGATATAATATCGACATCAGAGAGAAGAGCAGTATCGGAAACGCTAATGCAGACGGAGCAGTTATAGCGGAGAGTATGATGGCACAAGCAGAGATGACCCCAGAAAACTTTGCCAAAAGTCGAGCCGGTATGCCGGGATCTACAAGAGCAGCCTCACTAGTTTCTCGATCAGAACCTCGCATGTGCGAAATTAACGGCTCGTCAATATCATCCAAACCTTCCGTAATAGACCCATCTTGATTATACTGCACCTCATCCACGATATCTTCGTTTGCAGATGCTTCGCACACGGAAGAAAAGAAACCCGCGATTGCGAATAACTGCAATAAACGCATACCTCGAACGACTGGCCCATCACTACCATCCATGATATACAAACCAATCCAAGAGGCAAACACTTTGTTTGCGCTATCGTGCAACTGAGGAAACTGGTAGCACATGATTAGCATGAAGTGCACGCAAGCGTATGCCATCGCTACAACCAAAATGAACGCCGGTGGCCGAACGAGTTTTCGTTTGTCCAAAAGTCCCCAGTTCGTGAGGAATATAGCAGCAAAGAGAAAGTAAGGTATTCCAGTTAAAGAAGGCACCGCCGATGCAGCAACACCAGCGATAAAAGCGCACCGAATCAACGCTCTATCCCGCAAAATGGACGGGTCGACCAACACCACTCCATCTTCCTCCACATTGCCCCCGTAGAGGAAGTCAATTTCTCGCTCTCGACTCAAGTGTAATTTCCCAGCAGCTGATATAGCCACGAGAAAGAGAGGCACAAATTCCATCACATATTCCAATATCGAACGTAGTTTCACGAAACCAAGCACCCGTATAAACTCTTCGTGCCATTTTGAATTTGATTTAAACGCTATGAACGACGTTTGTACCACAAGTTCGCCAAGCATTCCAAAAATGGCCAGTCCCAAAGCTGTCCACCATATTATCTGTCGCCTTGTGCGAACGATTTCTTGCGTTAGCACTCTATTCTGAGATCCTGTGATCCTTTCCGCCGCGAACACGAACAGAAACAATATTGACTGTTGTTGATATTTGAGAAAAGGAAAGAGAGAAAATTTGATTAGTTGAATAAAATTGGGCCTCTTTTCACAAAGCACTCCATGTGTATCCGTGCATACACACAGATTCGCAAACAAAGTAAAAAACTATGCATAAATCAACAACGTACGAGTATCGATGGTCTCTGCAGTATCGCGTGCGAAGTCCCGGCGAAGAGCAACGCTGTTGATGCTGCCACATTAAACGCGGTCTCAACGTGAGAATTGGCACCCATCTTGGGGGGAGATGGAGAGTTACACCGACGACAAACTGCGCGTACAATTCCCTCCCTATGTGTACGTCTCTCTATCTAGTCTTCTTCTTCTTCTTCTTCTTCTTCTTCTTCTTCTTCTT
>MDTC01245576.1_pt1 | contig 11348 bp, 12 predicted proteins | sample 811181 | NCBI WGS metagenome assembly MDTC01 (sample SAMN05326644, study PRJNA326480) | marine metagenome | isolation source: seawater | place: Pacific Ocean: North | collected 2011 | reverse complement strand
TATCAGCAATTACACTATAATCATTTATTTTTTCATTTTTAATTTGGCTAAATAATTCAGCTCCAAGATTTTCTATTTCAAATGTTTTCAAATCTTTTTTGATTGAAATTAAAAATATAGTTTTTTTTGAGTGCACCTTAAAAACAAACAAATTTTTTTTAATATCGCTAGTTTTTACCAAATCACTTATGTAAGAATGCTCATTTTCTGAAATATATTTTTTTAAGCTTGATATGCTTAATTTTTCATTACAAAATAAAACCAGATTTGCCGTACTTTGACGTGTTACTCCATCTAAATAATTTAACTTTAAAGACATAAATTTTAAATATTTCTTTTAGAATTGACTGATATATGCCCAAATATAACTGATTTCAATGGGAAATTGGTCATAGTTAAACCATTAGTTGAAATTAATTTTCGGTTGCTTTATTTATATACAATATTCCAATGCTTCAAAACAAAATTTATCAAAACTTTATATTTGAAATTATCAAAACGTTTTTAGTTATATTATTTGGCTTATCTATAATAGCTCTGACTGTAAGGGCTGTGAATTTTTTAGATTTAATAGTTGATAGTGGATACCCTCCAATAACTTATTTTAAATATTCTTTTTTAAATTTATTTGGAATAGCACCTAAATTTATTCCTCTTTCGTTCTTGTTGGCATTAAAAATCTTTATAATAAAACATTTACAAGATAGTGAACTCCTAATTTTATGGACTTCTGGTGTAAAAAAAATAAGACTTGTAAATCTTTTTTTTATTACCTCGATTTTCATTTTTAGTCTTTATATTCTCTTGACTACTTTTTTAACGCCTTACGCATTGAATAAATCAAGACTTTTATTGAGTAAAGATCAACTTAATTCGTTTCTTCCTACAATTAAAACTAGCCAGTTTAGTGACTCATTTAAAGGTTTTACATTAATAGTAGATGAAAAAAACAATAATGAACTGAAAAATATTTTTTTACATGATAAAGGTAACAATCTAAAGAACTTATCATCAGACATAACTAAAACTCAAAATACTACAATTTTAGCAAAAAGTGGAATTGTAGAAAAAAAGAAAATGTTTTTATTTAAAGGGCAAATTATTACATCAAAAAAAGATAATACCAAAAATGAAATAATTAAATTTGATCAATTAAATATTGATTTAAGTGATTTAAGTACAACTACTATTAAAAAGCCAAAATTGCAGGAAACGTCAACAATGGTTCTTTTTAATTGTTTTTTAAAAAATACATTTGGTGACTCATTTTGTGAAAAAGATTTAAAAGATGAAATTATTCCTACTTTAAATAGAAGAATAGTTCTTCCACTTTACATCCCGGTAATCTCTCTAATTTGCTCATTACTATTAATTAAGACAAAAGAAAAATACCTCAATAGAGTATGTATATTTTTATATAGTTTTATGCTTTTGGTTTTTACAGAAATGGCTGTGAGGTATACTGGTATAAATAATTTTATTAAAATATTTTTTGTTATTTTTCCTTTTTTTCTTCTAACTATTTTTTATAGTTTTTTGATTTTCAAATTCTCAAGGGAGTCAAAAATATCATGAATAAGATTATTTTAAATTACTTGCTCAAAAATTTTTTAAAAACTTTTTTTATAGTAATTTCTATTTTTTATTGTTTCGGAATTATTTTGAATTTATTTGAGGAAATAGAGTTTTTTAAAAATTTAAATGTAAATATTTTGACGCCCTTAATTCTAACTGCAATATTTATACCAAGTTTATTAATACAAATTCTTCCTTTTATAATTTTTATTTCTAGTATGTGGTTTATGTTAACAATACGTAATAATCGTGATTTACTTACATTGAAAGTTTTTGGATATTCAAATTTAAAAATTTTTCTAATACTAGCATTTACATCTTTTTTATTAGGTTGGATGATTTTAATTTTTGTAAATCCTATAACTTCGTCTATGTCTAAATATTATGAAAAAACTAAATCAAGTTACTCAAGAGATATAGATCACTTAATAACCTTCAACAGAAATGGTCTTTGGATCAAAGAAAATTTTGAGGATATGCAAAGAATCATTTCTGCCGCAAAACCAGATGGTGTAAATTTAATTGATGTGACTATATTCCATTTGGATAATAGGTCCAATTTAATAGAAAAAATCATTTCAGAAAAAGCTGACATTTCAAATAACGATTGGACTTTAGAAAATGGAATTATTTTCAAAACTGTAAATGGTCTTTTAGAGGAGAAAAAATTTGAGATTTTAGAAATTAATTCTATTTATGACTATGAAAAAATAACTAGTTTATTTAAAAACTTTGACACAATGTCTTTTTTAGATTTGATTGTTAATTATAAAAAGTTAATAAAAAGCGGCTATAATCAAAGTTTTTTAAACCAGAGTCTTCACACATCTTTATCTTTACCTTTTTTTCTGCTTTTGATGACAGGTTTAGCCTCGATATTGACGATGAACACTTTAAAAAAATCGAATAATTTCAAATTCATTATTGTTGGTTTAATTGCGAGCGTACTTATATTTTATTTTAAAGACTTATCTTTGGCCTTAGGTCAAACTGACCGAATTCCACTCACATTGGCTATTTGGTCACCTGTGATCGCTTTAAGTTTTTTCACTTTTATAGGAGTGTTACAGATAAATGAAAAATAAAATAATTCTAATAATTTTTATTATCTTTACAGCCAATTCGACCTTGGCAGATAATTTATTTATTCAATCCAAAAGTATCTCTTTAGATAAAAATAAAGAAATTACAATTTTTGAAAATGAAGTTTTGGTAAAAACTGAGGACAATAATGAAATTACAAGTGAATATGCTGAATATGAAAAAAAAAAGGGTTATATAAAATTTAAAAAAAAAGTAAAAATTACTGACTTTAAGAATAATGTTATAGAAACAAATTATGCAGAGTATGATGATCAAAAGAAGGTTTTCAAAAGTCAAGGCCCTACAAAAATTTTAACTTCTGAAAATTATACTATTCTTGGAGAAGATATATTATTTGATAATAACAAAGGCCACATTCAATCAAAAAATAAAACAATTATTTTTGATCAAAATAAGAATAAAATAAATTTGGAAAACTTTAATTATGATATTAAAAAAAATATCTTTAAATCAATAGGTTTTGTAAAAATTGAAGATTTAGAGGGAAACTCGACAGAATTTTCACAAATATACATAGATACCAAAAAGAAAGAAATTTTAGGTACAGATATAAAATCATTTTTGAATCAGAAAGAATTTAAAGTTGATGAAAGGAATAAGCCAAGAATATTTGCAAATACCGTAAAGATAGAAAATAAAAATTCAACATTTGATAAAAGTGTATTTACAATTTGCGATTATAGGGAAAATGATAAGTGCCCACCTTGGATATTACAATCAAAAAGAATGACACACGATAAAGAAAAAAAAACTATTTTTTATAATAATGCGATCATAAAGGTTTATGATATACCTATATTTTATACACCTTATCTATCTCATCCCGATCCTAGTGTTAATAGACGAACAGGTTTTTTACCACCAAGTTTTTCTGATTCAAAAAATTTAGGTTCGGGTTTGAGTATACCTTACTTTTTCAATATTAATAAAGATAAAGATTTTACTATAACAAATAAATTATATGTTTCTGAAAATCCTCTTTTTCTTGGAGAATACAGACAAGCTTTTAAGACCTCGAATTTAATCTTAGATTTTGGATATACAGATGGTTATAAGAAAACATCCTCAAAGAAAAAACCAGGTAAAAAGCATCATTTCTTCACACAATTTACTAAAAGTTTTGATAGTGATGATGGTTCAAATTCATTTTTAGATTTTAATTTAGAGGATGTTTCTAATGACAAATATTTGGAACTTTATAAAGTAAAAACGGACTTAGTCGATTATAACAATGATTTCTTGGAAAGTTCTTTGAGCTATAACTATGAAAAAGATAATATTTTTTTAAGAATAAACTCAAGTGTATATGAAACATTAAAAGATAATTATAATGATAAATACGAGTATATCTTACCCGAAATCACTTATGATAATAATTTATTCAGTAGTGATAAATTTGGTAATATGGATTTTCAATCCAATTTTAAGGTACACAATTATGACACTAATAAAACCACAAAGTTCTTAGTTAATGATTTTGATTGGAATTACAAAGATATTTTTTTTGACTCTGGAGTAAAAGGTAAGATTATTGGAAACTTTAAAAATGTAAATTATGAAACTAAAAACGTATCTAAATATAAGGAGGATAGCACTAGCGAATTTTACTCTGCTTTTGGCTATCTGTCAGAAGTTGATTTATTTAAAAGATCAAATGATCAATCATATCAAAAAATAACTCCAAAAATGCTAATCAGGTACGCGCCTGGAAGTATGCGAAAAGAGGCTGATGGCGCAAAACTCGACTCAATTAATATTTTTAATTTAGATAGACTAAATAATACAAATCAAATTGAAACGGGTTTAAGTGCCTCTTTAGGTTTCGATTATGAATACTTTAAAACTGGAAAAAAATTTAATTTCTCTGCTGGTCAAATAATTAATGAAGTGGAAAATAAGAATATGCCATCTACTTCAAGTTTAGATGAAAAACTCTCAGATTTAGTTGGATCTGCTTCTTTAAACATCAATAATGATATAAATTTAAATTATAATTTTGCATTAGATCAAAACTATAATGACTTGAATTACAATGAAGTCAACGCAACGTTTAATCTTGATCTGTTTAAATTTAATCTAGATTACCTTCAGGAAAAAAAACATATTGGTGACAAAGAATATGTTAAAGCAGGTATAAATTTTGGAAATAATAAAGATGGCATTTTAACTTTAGAAACAAAGAAGAATTTGACAACAAATTCATCTGAATATTATGACTTAAGCTACGAATATATAAATGATTGTTTAAGAGCGGGGCTAGTATACAGGAGAGAATTTTATGAGGATTCTGAGTTAGAAACAGAAAATTCTTTAATGTTTAAGATCACTTTGATACCTTTTGGAGATATAAATGCTCCATCTATAAATAAATGATAAAAGCAAATTTCAGATTTTCTATTATTCTATTTTTTATACTTATCTACAAGTCTCACCTATTTTCAGCATTGCAAAATAAGATTTTGGTAAAAATTGAAAATGAAATAATAAGCTCTTATGAACTAAAAAATAAGATAAATACTTTAATAGTTCTTTCAAATAAAGAAGTTAATCAATCTAATGTTGATAAACTGAAGCGAATAGCTATTGAACAATTAATTAATACTAAGATAAAAGAAATCGAATTACAAAAATATAATATTCAATTATCTGATGAAAATATTAATGGATACCTTAATAAAATTTCAACAAATAATATTGATGGACTAAAAGCAAAATTTACCAAAAACAATTTAGATTTTAAATTGTATTTAAGTGAAGTAAAAACTCAATTAGGCTGGCAACAACTAATTTATTCAATTTATGAAAAAAAGGTAATTGTAAATGAAGATGACATTACAGATGATTTAAAAAAAATTTTTGAAGAAAATTCAAATACAAAAGAGTATAATATTTCTGAAATAGAAATAACCTTAAATAATACATCTGAAGATGAAAAAAGAATTAAAGAAGTAAAAGATCAAATAGATAGTTTTGGTTTTGAAAAAATCGCAAAACAACTTAACTATTCAACATCTTCTTCTGAAAGTGGAAATCTTGGCTGGATTAACGAAAATTCTTTATCTGATAAAATAAAAATTGTTATGGCAAATTTAAAAATTGGAGAGGTGTCTGAACCTATTGTTGGCAATAACAATGCAATCTTCTTAAAATTAAATGATATTAGAACCAAGAAAGTTGAAAATATAAATACTGAAGAGCTCAAAAAAAATATTATAAAATCGAAAAAGAATGATTTATTTGCTTTATATTCAAATAGTCATCTATCAAAATTAAAAAATAATATTCTAATAGAGTACAAATGAAGAATAAAATCATCATAGTAAGTGGAGATTCGAACAGCATTAACTCAGAAATAATATGCAAAATGTGGAATAAAACGAGTCATAGGATTAAAAAGAAAATTTATTTAATTACAAATTTTGAAATGTTCAAAAAACAAGTAAGAAAATTAGGTTTTAGAACAAAATTAATCAAAGTAAAAAATATTAAAGAAACTTTTAATAATAATAATTTAAAGATAATTGATATAAATTTAAATTTTAAAGATCCTTTTAAAGTTTCGTATAGTGAAAACTCAAAATTTGTTTTAAAAAGTTTAAGCTTAGCACACACAGTAGGCATGGATGAAAAAGTAAAAGGTATAATTAATTGTCCGATTGATAAAAAGCTATTACAGACAACAGGAAAGGTAGGTGTTACAGAATTTTTTGCCTCAAAAAATAACATTAAAAACAATAGTGAAGTTATGTTAATTTATAATAAAAATTTTTCAGTTGTTCCTTTAACGACACATATTAAAGTAGATCAAATATCAAAAAAAATCGAAAAAAATCTAATAATTCAAAAAATCAAAACTTTGGGAAATTTTTTTAGATCGAGGTTTCGAAAGAATCCTAAAATTGGTATGCTTGGATTAAACCCTCATAATTCGGAATTTACAAAAAATTCTAAAGAAGTGAAAGTAATAACTCCATCAATATTGAATTTAAAGAAAAAAGGTTACAATATTAAAGGGCCATATTCAGCTGATACAATGTTTGTAAATGATTATAAAAATTTTGATATTGTAGTGGGCATGTATCATGATCAAATTCTTACACCTTTTAAGACAATTTTTAAATTTGATGCAATTAATATCACTTTAGGATTAAAATATATAAGAGTATCACCAGATCATGGTACAGCTAAAAACTTGATAAAAAAAAATAAATCAAATCCATTAAGTCTAATTAGGTGTGTTGAGTTCTTGGATAAAATCAATTAATGCTTAATGCGAAAAAATCATTAGGACAAAACTTTTTAGTTGATTTAAATGTCATTAAAAAAATTATTAATCTTGTAGATATTGAAAAAAGGAATATTTTAGAAATTGGACCTGGAAATGGAGCTTTAACTAATGAAATTTTAAAAAAAAAACCAAAATCATTAATTCTCATTGAAAAAGATAATTTCCTTGCTGAGAGACTGGATGCAAAATTTCATAAACTAAAAAATGTAAAAATTTATAATTCTGATATCTTAAATTTTGAATTAGAAAAGAATCTTAAACCCAGAAGTATTATTTTTGGAAACTTACCCTATAATATTTCATCTCAAATCCTTGTAAAAATATTGAAATTAAAGAAATGGCCCCCATCTTTTTCTGATTTAATTTTTATGTTTCAAAAGGAACTATCAGAAAAAATTATTGGTAAATATAAAAGTAAAGATTATGGAAGAATTTCTATTCTTACAAATTATAGATTAAATTTTTGTCAAAAGTTTTTGGTTTCAAAGAATTGTTTTAAACCTAAACCTAAAATCACATCTTGTGTATTGCATTTAACCCCGAAAACAAAAAATCAAGTAGATATAAAAAAGATATCAAATTTAGAAAAGGTTACAAATATACTTTTTTCTAATAAAAGAAAAATGATTAAAAAAAATTTATTAAAAATAATAAGTAATGATCAAATTAAAAATGATTTGATCATAAATCTAAATAGTAGACCCTCAGAATTAAAGCCAGAAATATATTATAAAATTACTAAACTATTTGAGCAAAACTAGTTTGTTTATGTGATAGTATTATTTTCTCTATTTGCTTAAAGCAATTATCAAGATTTTTGTTAATGATTATATAATCGTAATCCTTCCAATGCTTAACATCATCATCGAAAGCACCAAATCTTTTCTCCAATTCCTCTTTTGAGTCTTGGTTTCTTTTGATAAGTCTCTCCTTTAGGTCTTTTTTGTCAATTATTAAATAAATTTTAATTAAATTTAAATTTTCAAAATTAGATAATTGTTGGGTTCCTTGCCAGTCAATATCGAAAATCAAATCGTTATTTTTAAGTGTCTTATCAACAAATTCTTTTGAGGTACCATAGTAATTTCCAAATATTTTAGCATGTTCATAAAATTTATTTTTTTTTATCAATTCTTTAAATTCTTCTAAAGATACAAAGAAATAGTCAACCCCATTTACTTCGTTTGATCGAGGTTTTCTCGTTGTATGTGAAACTGAAATTTTGAAAGTATTATACTTTTGTTGTATTTTTTTAGTGATTGTTGTCTTTCCAACACCTGATGCAGATGAGAGAATTACCATGATATTTTTTTTATCATGTAACATTTCTAAATTTTAAATTTATTGGCTAGACTTACTTTCGATAAATTTAACCGCATCTCCAACCGTAAGGATTTTTTCAGCTTCGCTATCAGAAATTTCAGATCCAAACTCCTCTTCGAAAGCCATTACTAACTCGACTGTATCTAAACTATCAGCTCCTAGATCGTCTATAAAACTTGCTTCATCTGTAACTTTTTCTTCTTCTATCCCTAAATGGTCGGCTACTATTTTCTTAACTTTGCTTTTGACGTCATCTGACATAATTTTTACCTTTATAAGTTTGTTTATTTTCTTAATAGATAATTAACAAGAATTGTCAAGACATATACATTCCACCGTTAACATGTATTGTTTCCCCATTAATATATTTAGCTGAATCAGATGCTAAAAACACTACACAGTTAGCTACATCCTCTCCAGTTCCTAGATTTCCAGCAGGTATTTTGCTTAAAAGAATTTTTTTAAAATCCTCATTAATCTTATCAGTCATTTCAGTTTTAATAAAACCAGGTGAAACGCAATTAATGTTGATATTTTTTTTTGCATATTCAATTGCAAGAGTTTTAGAAAAAGCAACTATACCAGCTTTTGAAGCTGCGTAATTTGATTGACCTAAATTTCCAGTGTGTCCTACAATAGAGGTGATATTAATTATTTTTCCATTTTTGTTTTTTAACATTTTTTTTATTGAACTTTTACACATTAAAAAGGTAGAAGTCATATTAATATCAATAACTTTTTTCCAGTTTTCCTCTGTTAATCTTATAGATAAATTATCTAAAGTAATTCCAGCATTATTAACAAGAATATCTAATCCACCTAATTTTTGAGAAATAGTTTCTACAAATGAATCTATTTTTGAATGTTCATCTAATTTAAATTGTTCAATTTGTATTTTAAATTCATTTTGTAATTTTTTCAATTTATCTAAATTGGTTCCACTTCCAAGCACATTTGCTCCGCTCTCTACAAATTTTTTAACTAAGCTATAACCTATCCCCCCAGTAGCTCCCGTGATTAATACTTTTTTATTTTTTAAATTCATTAGGAATGTTCTTAATATCATTAATTGAGTTGATACTAAAGCAATTTGTGTTTTTGACTGTTCTTTTAATCATTCCAGATAATACTTTACCTGGGCCAATTTCAAAAAAATTAGTAACATTATTTTTCGACATATTTATTATACTCTCTCTCCATTTTACAGATGAAAAAATTTGATTTATTAATAACTTTTTTATCTCATTAGGATCCCTTTCTGGAAGTGCCGTGACGTTAGAGACAATTTCATAATCAAGATTACTAAAATTAACTGAATTGATTATATTTTTCATTTTTAAAGCTGCAGGTTTCATTAAAGAACAATGAAAAGGAGCGCTAACATTCAAAGGAATAGCTTTTTTTTTATTATTAATTAGAATTTTTTTTAACTCTTCTATACTTTTGATATCTCCACTTACGATGGTTTGCCCTTCTGCGTTGTCATTAGCAATTTCGCACACACCTTTATTTGAAACTTGGCGTAAAAATATTTCAATCTCTGAGATTTTTAAGCCAAGCACCGCAATCATTCCTCCTTGCCCAAGTGGAACAGCTTCCTGCATAAACTTGCCTCTTTCATAAACTAAAGATAAAGCGTCAGTAAATTTTATACTTTTAGCACTTACTAAAGCACTGTATTCTCCTAGTGAATGGCCAGCAAAATATTTTGTTTTTTCAAAATTAAAATTAAATTCATCTTTTAAAACCGAAAAAATTGAATGGCTTACAGTTAAAATTGCAGGTTGTGTATTTTGAGTTAATTTAAGCACATTTTCAGGCCCATTAAGTATTATATCAGAAAGCTTAAATTTAAGCTTATCGTCAGCTTCTTCAAAAATATTCTTAACTCTATTAAAATTTCTATAAAATTCTAATGCCATGCCTACAACTTGTGATCCTTGGCCTGGAAATATAATAGCATTCATAATTTTAAAGCTTGAATACTTAATAATTAATGTTGATATAAATATTCTTTATAGTATAAACCACAACAAAATATGTACTTTAAAGTGAGCTAATTAACAACTTAATATTATGGCTTTTTACGAAAATACAATTATTGCTAGACAAGACATTCCCTCCACTGATCTTCAAAAAATTAAAGATAAATATAATGATTTGATTAATAAGAGTTCTGGTAAAGTTGTTAAAATTGAAGAGTGGGGATTGATGAACCTATCAGAAAAAATAAATAATTATAAAAAAGGATTTTATATTCATTATAAGTTTGAAGGTAACAGTCAGACTGTAAGTGAAATAAATAAAAAGATTAATGTTGATAATTCTATTATTAGAAATTTAGTCGTAAAGTATAAAGAATTAGATTTGAAAAGCGAGTATTTCAAAAAATGAAAAAAAATAACAAAAAATTTAAAAAAAGATCTGAAAATTCGCTTAATAAACTAAGCCTGTTTCAAAAAACTGACTCAATGTTTTCTAGGAAATGCCCTCTGTCACTTAAAAACTCGCCTAAAATAGATTATAAAAATATAGCATTATTAAAAAAATATGTTTCAGAAAATAGAAAAATAGTGTCATCAAAAATTACATCTGTTTCTTTAAATAAACAAAGAATATTATCAAGAGAAATTAAAAAAGCTAAAATTTTGGGACTTATATAATTATGGAAATAATATTGTTAGAAAATATTTTAAATTTAGGAAATATCGGAGATAAAGTAAAAGTGAAAAATGGGTATGGAAGAAATTTTCTTTTAAAAACTGGTAAAGCTTTAAGATTTAGTAAAGAAAACTTAGAGTTTGTGAATAAAAAGAAAAATGAATTAAATAAAAAAAATATTGAGCTAAAGAACCAATTTGAAAAAGTTGCTAAAGCCTTAAATAATAAAAATATTATCTTTGTTAAAGAAAGTAAGGATAATGGAGAAATGTATGGTTCTATAAAACCTAAAGAAATAGCTTCCTTAATTAACGAGACATATAAAACCGATATTAAGCCTTCTCAAATCATCTTAAAAAATGAGTTAAATAAAATTGGTTCATATAAAATAGTTCTT
>MDTC01012415.1_pt1 | contig 11348 bp, 16 predicted proteins | sample 811181 | NCBI WGS metagenome assembly MDTC01 (sample SAMN05326644, study PRJNA326480) | marine metagenome | isolation source: seawater | place: Pacific Ocean: North | collected 2011 | reverse complement strand
TGTGGAGCAGGGCAACAATGTAGAATGTATTCATCTCTACATACAACACGTTTAAATCCATCTATGTTGTGCCATACTGTTTGTTCATTTGTAAATTCATCAGGAGCACCAAATGTCTTTTCTAAAAATTTACTATATTCTGCAGATTCTGGATGATCCCAATTTTCGTAACTGACATCTTTTGCTTCTGAAATATCTTTGTCTATACCTTTACTTTTTGTACCACCACGTTTACGTTGTTGGGCTAATTCTTTATATGCCTCTTGGATACTATCGTTATATGTTTTAAGTAGGCCCATGTAACGTGGTATATTATCCTGTATATCTTTGTGATCTAATTCCTGTGCTAGTTTACTTACTGCTTGTGACATCTCTGCAACTTTTGTAAGTGCTTGTGGAATTGTCATTGTGCCAATGCCTCTAATAGCAATTACACTATTCATTGGATCCACATTGTCAAATTTTGTAATTTCTTCTGGCATTTGACTATATGCCCTACGTCTATCAAATTTTGTAGGTTTATTTGGTTCTTTCAAATTTGGTAATTTTTTGACAGGCTTTATAAGTCTTAATTTATCGTAACGTCCTTGAAAGCGTGATGCGTCTTTCTTCAATTCTTTAAAAAGTGATTTACGTGGATTCATTATACTCTCGCTAAGTGCATCAACTCTACGACATGCTTCGAGTATGTAGTGATCATCTGCACCCATTTCAATTAGTTTGTCTAGTATTTCGTCTGCACGAATTAGTTGTTCTTTTATTTTCTGTGTCATATTATTATGTACTTTACTATCATATTTTCCAAATAAGTCTGTAATCATTGCCTTTTGTGTTTCATTATCGGCTTTTGCAAAATTTGCACGGAACTCACTAGCACTACGCATTGGTTTGCCTAGTACATTGAACTGAAGTGTAGGCACAGTAATTATATAACCATGTGTATCTAAACTTTTCATATCTTTTTGTGCAGGTTGGTAATAACTTGGACTACCATCTTTTTTAGGTTTGAATGAAAAACGAGGATCCTCAGCCATGTCTTTATCACTGACTGCAAACAATGCTATTGTGTTTTGGGGATTATAGTTGTCTGTAATTTCAGTTGCCTGGTATGGACTTTTTGTTTGTATTACACGGCTTGGATCAACGCCAGTTAAAGCGATCATTGCTCGTTTTTCTTCAAATGTGAAAGGGGATTTTGGAGGATCTACTTTTGCACTCGTTGCAATAAAGACACGTTCGTTACCAAAACGTTTTACAAGTGTATCGTATACACTTTTATGACCTTTATGAAACGGGTGAAAACGACCCGGATAGATTACTACTGTATCCATTTTATATCCCTAAACACAGTGTATTTATGCTTATATGTTTTCAAGTATCCAAATATATATAGGTGTAGTAAATTTAAGTGTAGTGCGACCATTCCAACTTAACTTTGTTGCATCAAATCCAAATATTTTTTCGTCTGGCCCTTCTGGATCTATACATTCATATTGTAAAACATCTTCACGTTCAAAAACAAAAAGTTCTAGGTCAATATCATTTACCGAAATTCCGTTTATTGCAACTCTTTTATCTTTTATAGGCAATCCATCTTCTCCTATAATTACATCTGTTTTAGAGTCTTTATTCATGTATTCTATTGTAAGAAAGTTTTCAGTATCTTGTTCAATTTCAACATCTATCTCTACGACTGTTGATTTATCTAGTATTTCTCCGAACTGTGGATATCCATTTAAACTTATATTTACGAAAGGATGCTCATTTACTTTATCATGAGTGACAATATCTAAATCTATTTTAAAATTAACTTTTTCCATTTAGTGCCTCCATGTTTGGTGGGAATCTAAAATACCCAACATGTGTCAGTGCTATAGTCTTATCTGCCCATATACTTCCGCCAAGTTGTCTCCAACGTCTGCAGAAACTCCAGTCCTCGGTCAAGTAACGTCCCTGACTATCTATTGTACACTGAAAAAAGTCATATTGATTTGCATTTTCTTCTTTACTTAAACCTATATCATCTACATAAGGTGTTGCACCGTGTTTTATCATTTCTTCAAATACACGCCGTTTTACTAACATAAAACCTGTGCCTAATGTACCTACTTCAATTAAGTCACCTTCAACTTTTCCATTATTAATTGTGTTAACAACCATTTTAGGAGGTAATGTTTTTTGAGGGTATATTCCACCAACTATGTCTTTATCATGGTTAATAAGTTTTACTATGTCAGCAGGATTAAACTGTATATCTGCATCTACGAACATAAGATGGGTCGCATCACCGTTTAAAAATTTAGCAGTACAACTATTTCTTGCTCTGTTTACATTACTTTCGTTACTGAGTGTATCTACCTGAAAATTTATATTATTTTGTAATGCCATAATAGTAAATTGTAAGTAACTACTAAAACATACCTCTGTAATGTTTCCGCCGTAACAAGGGGTTAAAAAATGTATTTTGGTCATTAGTATTCCAATTCGTTGAGTAATTTATTAATTCGATTTACCTTTGGAGATAAAAATAGTTTTTGATTGAATTGTAGTGTTTGACTTAGTATTGTTTGTATTCTCATATGATGAGTATGTGATAAATTGCATAAGTCAAAACTACTTTTAAGTAATTGACTCATTCTATCTTTATGGTTAGATATTGTATCATATTCTTCTTTTATAACTTCACTAAATGTTTTATACCCTAAGTCTTTAAGTAATCGTAGACTACCTGGATTTCCTATTATTATAAATGGTTGTAAGTTAAGTATAGGCTTAAATGTTTTTTCTGTCAAGAAGATTGTATCATTATCAAAATGAGTTTCTACTACATAATTAAAATAAGCATTTGCAAAATATTCAGGATTTATATTTTTATGGTTATTATGTTGATCGTCAGATAATTCATCGCAATTAATTGGCGTTTTCATTCCAAAACTTAGCATGTCTGGTACTAGTGAATTATCATATCCATCCCATGCTGATATATCGTCTAATCCTTTATGACTGGTTTGGTATTTGTATCCAGTGTAACTAAAAAATCCTTCTTTTGTAATGTTAAGTTGATCTAAGTAACATGCATAAATTTTACGCCATGCCTTGTCTGCTCTAATTAAACAAGTAAATTTTTTAAGTCTTTTGCCTGTGTTTTGTGTTTTTACATATTTGTTTTCTATTACATGTAAATATCTGTAATAAACTTCATCATCAGGAAAGTATACAAAAGGAGTTTTTCCTTTTAATTTATAATTAGCAATTACAAATCGTATTGCATTTTTAGGTATTTTGTATTTTTCACACATCTTATCAATAGAATTATTAATCTCAGGTTCTGGATTATCTCCTTCACTGTAATAAAATAGTATTCTAAAATCACCTTGGATGAGTCTTTGTCTGCTATAAGGCTCCATCAAAGATATGTAATCTATATTTGGATCGAAGAAATTTAAATTTATAGGATAATATGCACTTTGAGATCCGGTAATATAATCAGATACTAGTGTACAATTATGTACTACTCCATCCATTTTACAATACTTTAAGAATCTAAATTCATAAGAAAAAGGTGGCTCAATACAAAGATCCCACCATTTTTTTGTGTTGGGTTGTAATGTTTCATCTTTAATTAAGTTCGGAAGGAAGTCGTATTTGTTCCTTTTATCGAACAACCACTGTATCATCTATCTACCTAATTGATTGGTTGTTTACTATTTTTAGTGTGCCATAAAGATGTTGTTTACACTTCCTGCAGTAAATGCTGATACTGCAATACGTATCCAAACAAAATTGCCTGTAAAATTATTAAGATAACTTTCTGTAATTGCAGTACTTCCATCACTTGTTAGCACTGTTGCTACATCAACCCAGTCAGTATTTGCTGGATCTTTTACAAGTGTGCCTTGTATTTTTATTGTACCTACGAGAGATGTCACCCGGGTCTGTACCGTATGAACACCATCACTAAAACCATAATAGCCGTCACCTTTGACTTTGTCTCCATTAAATGCAGTACTTGATCCATCATAGTTTCCTAATGCTGATCCAAAAGCTGTTGTTGGTAGTAATGTTACACTAGTTGTTGCCGGCAATGTTTTCTTCCTGAATAATTTCTACTACTTTACCTGGACCTGCAAGTTCTGCAATAACTGTTTCAAGTTGTCCTATTATATCTGTACTAAGGATTTGATTTGCTTGTTGACTGTCTTTTAGTAATTCACTTACTTTTATTACTAGCATTTGTTCATTGAGTTTTGCCATTATGTACTCCTTATAGAGTATTTATGCCAACTCATGTTTGGGCTTACGTCCTCGTTTTTTAAAATTTTTGTAAGATCCGTCTGCTTTAATATTATAGGCTTTTGCAAATCGTTCTGGCTCCATGCCCTCAATATCGTATATTGCACCTGCAGGAATATCACTATTAAAGTATAAGTCTTTTTTAACCATTAGCGGTTGACCACCAAGACCTTCTGCTTTTACTTGTGCATATACTATTGTATTATGGTTTACTAAGTCTCTTTCAACTAGTGTTTCTAATAGTTTAATTTTCATTTGAGTATGTATCCTTTATTTGATATTCTATAATTTTGTTGATCTTTGGTCCTAATTTAAAGTGTATTAGTTGTAATATCTTTTCATTAGACACATATCCTATTGGCTCACCGGCCCATGTACCCCATGTCTTATTGTATTTTGACTTTGGCAATTTTATATCGTTTGGATATTGGTATGCCCATTTTTCCCATTCGTCCCATTCTTGTTTGTTAAGATGATTTCCTAATAATTGAAATTTGTATTTGTCATATGGAAGTCTTTTCTTTCTATACCGTATGTTTCTGTCGGTTGTATTGCCCGGAAAATACTTTAGTGCGATTATATCAACTAGTTGTTCATCTTTTCCGGACGTATGTTTTTCTTTTAGTCTGTTAATATATTTTACTACTTCTTCTAATCTTGTCAAGTCATTTGTATAATATGTTAGTGTTTTATATTCTAAACGTGTCCTATCATCATGCTTCCTAGCATAATTACGTACAACATGTAGAAAACTTATACCAACTTGGCTATCAACTTTCCATGCATTCTCATCAATAGTTTGTACATACATTAAGTCAGGATACTTGTATGAGTACATTTCTATTGTAAGTCTATAAAGATATTTTGAAAAAAATAATCTATCGTTATGAGATAATGGAAGATTGTTTCTGGAAGCCAGAGCCTCCATCATCTGTTGTTGTTGATCCATCTATATACCTAAATTTAACAAGTAGTTCGTTATTCACATTTCTTATTTTAATTTTACATCCATTTACGTTTCTGTCAACCAATAATTGTTTTGCAATTGGCTTTCTTAAAAGATTATCAATAGTACGAGACATTGGTCTTGCACCCATACGTTTATCATAACCTTTGTCTAGGATATAATCTATACTTGCTTCATCTACACTTAGGATAACACCTTTTTCATTTAGTTGTGCTTCAAGTTCTTGTATAAACTTTAAAGCAACTTTACGTTTTGCTAGTTCATTTAACGGTCCAAATGTGCATACTTGATCAATTCTATTTCTAAATTCAGGAGCAAAAAAGTTTTTATATGCCTCTGCTTCGATACCGCTTTGTTCTAATTCACCAAAACCTATAGTATTTTTTTCAGCATCAGCACTTCCTAAATTAGTAGTAAGTATAATAAAACTATTTCTTGCATCTGCACGTTTTCCGTTACTTCCTGTAACAAATCCTTCATCCATCAATTGTAATAATACATTACTAACATCTGGATGGGCTTTTTCAATTTCATCAAATAATATTACACTATGTGGATTACGTTCTATATCACGTACTAGTAGTCCTCCGCTTAGATTACTATCTTCATAACCAACATAGCCAGGAGGTGCACCTACAAATCTTGCTACTGTGTGGCGTTCTTGGTATTCACTCATATCATATCTTAAAAGTTTCATACTATTTGATTCTGCTAGTTGTTTAGCAAGTTCAGTTTTTCCTGTACCTGTAGGACCAGTAAACACAAATACACCTAATGTTTTATCTTTTTTGTTCAAACCTGCTTTTGCAATCCATACTTTATCTAGTACAGAATCTACAGCAACATCTTGTCCAAATACTTTACTTTTTATACTACGTTCTACTTTATCCGGAGATATTTTTATTTCTTTCTGGTCTAAATTTTCCACAGGTATCTTTGCATACTTACTAATTTCTTCTAATATTTGTTGTTTTCCTATTGTAGCATTTTTGTTGCCTATTCTACGTTGCTTGGCACTTGCACTATCAATCATGTCAAATGCTTTATCTGGTAGTTTCTTATCTGTCAGATATCTTACACTTAAATCAACGGCATTTTCAATTGCTTCATATGTTATAGTACAACTATGGAATTCTTCATAATACTTTGCACTATTTTTTAAAATTTCTTTTGCAAGTTTAGGAGTAGGTTCTTCTACAGTAATATGATAAAAACGTCTCATCAATGCTCTGTCTTTCTCAAAACTTTGATTGTATTCTTCCCAAGTTGTACTTGCAATAACTTTTAATTTACCTCTGCCCAAATAGGGTTTAAGCATATTAGCAAAGTCTGTTCCACCGCTTCCACCTGCACCAGCACCTTTAAGTGTATGGGCTTCATCTATAAACAATATACAATTAGATTTATGAATAAGTGCTTCTAGTACTTCTTTTACTCTTTCTTCAAACTGTCCTCTATATTGTGTTCCGGCTAACATGTTTGCAACATCTAAATTATATACAGTATAATTTTGTAAATAATCAGGCACTTGTTTGTTTACTAATTTTACTGCTAGTCCCTCTGCTACTGCAGTCTTTCCAACTCCAGGGTCACCTACCATTAAAACATTACTTTTATTACGTCTAGCAAATGTTTGTGTAATATCATCTATTACATCATCTCTTCCTACTACAGGATCTAGTAATTTTTTCTCCGCAACTACATTCAAATTTTCACAAAATTCATTTATTATTCCGTCTAAGTATTGTGCTTGTTGCTTATTCATAGCACTATTTCTATCATTACGTTTTGTCCACTCTAGGAATTCATCACGTTTGATACTATACTTCATTAAAAAATAACTACTATGACTATTATTTTCTGCCATAATACTAATAAAGATGTCGATAATTTGTACTTGATCTCTGCCAGTAAACAACACACTAGTCAATGCTCGATTGAATACTCTTTCTAATCCTTGTGTTTTTACTGGTGCTGATTTATTATATTTTCCATATTGAGTAACAATATGGCTTTCAATATCGTTACACATTTCTTCTAATTGCACACCAAATTTGTGCAAAAGTCTAGCAAAGTCTTTATTTTTTATAATTGCAAGTAACATGTGTTCAGTACTAATATACGAATGCCCGTACTTAGTGGCAAACTTTGTCGCAGTATCTAAACATTTATCTACTTCTTTTCCTGTCTTCATTTAGCCATCTCTTAATTTTTTACATATATTTAATTGTTGTTCTGATAAGTTTTCAGGTATTTTTACAAGTACTTGTACTAGTAAGTTGCCCTTATTTCCTTCTTTTGTATACATACCATAATCAGGAATTTTAAGCATTCTTCCATATTGTGTGCCTGCAGGTATATTAAGATTTAAAATTTTATTTTCTAAAGTCTTAATTTGTACAACTGTTCCTATTATAGCACTCCAAGCGTCGATAGTCAAGTGCATTTTTAAGTTATCGCCTTCTCTAACAAACTGTTGATGAGGGACTACTTTTATAGTAACTGTAAGATCACCAGCCGGCAGTTCAGGATGTCTTAAGTCTCCTAACTTCTTATACTTAATTTTTGCGCCATTATTAACACTACGTGGAAATTTTAAATTTACTAAATGTCTTGAGCCATTTGTATGTTTTATACTTACAGTTTTATCTTGTCTATGTAACGTTTCTTCTAAAGTACATTCTACAATTATACCTAAGTTTTTATTTGTTTTTGCACGATGGTATTCACGTTTACTAGGATGAAAACCTGCATCGCCAAATACAGTAAACATGTCGTCAAATACATCGCCATTTCTTCTACTATTATTAAAGTCAAACTTTGCACGTTTGTGAGGATCTTTTAATATATCATAGGCTTCACTTATTTCATGGAACCTTTGTTCGTTCCCGCCTGTATCCGGATGAAACTCTTTTGCTAGACTGCGATATGCTTTTGTAATATCTGTAGGACTAGCATCAACTTGTAATCCTAAAACGTCGTAGTAGTTCATACGTGTATTTACGACGTTTAGAAATCACTTACAAATTTTTATGGTTTTTTCATTGCCTGTGTGCCAAAGAAGGCAGCTACAATAGCCGCTACAGAAACAAAATAAACTGCTGCCATATCACCTAATATTTTACTTGCTTGATCTAAACCTAATAACATTGCCATTATGACTGCAAACGGATATAACAACATGCCTGCTAGTGCAAACCATGCCATTTTACGTTGTGCATCACGCATAGCATCTTCGTCTTCCAGTTTCTTTCTTTTAAATTCCATGTCCATCTCATACTCTTCCTTAGAAATATGACCGTCTCCATTTCGATCCATTTTTGCTATCTCTGGATCTACGGATACTCTAAGTGCTTCGATTTTTTCTTTTGTTTCATCTGCCATAATACTCTCCTTATAAATATTTATATGCAATGGGGAAGAATAGATAATTATTTTACAGATAAAGACTTAGAGGAATTTTCTCCTAAGATATTCATGCCTAAATTTCGGAATACATTTGACGAAAGGTTAGAATTACAAACTTTTGACAATACATTATCCACTATACCTGTAAGTAGACATAACGATATTGAATGTAATGGTTATAAAAATTATATGCAATTCTTAGTACCTAACCAAGTAAACGGAGATAATAATCTTTGCCATTTAACAAGCACAGTAATTGAGGGCGATGATATTCAATGGGTAAGAGGTAGTTTACTGTGGTGGTATAGTGAACACTATCATTGGAGTGGTAACTTAGATAAAAGTAGACGTTGTTGGGTTATTCAGACTCGAGTATCTTAACACGTTCTGCTAGATACTTTGTATATTCCTTGTATTCATTTAATTTTATTCTAAGCGAATCGTTTTGTGCCTTTAAAAAAAAGTTTTGTTGCCTTAACCATTCACTATACTCTAAAGGTTCAGGGTATTCTCTTTTACTACTTTTTTTCAAATCCGTGCTTTTCGTTTAAGTCTTTTTCAATATCTTGTAGGCGAGATTCTAAATCATCTATCTTTTTTGTGATACGTGGGTAACGTTTACGCCATAAGTCTTCAGGTTCTTGTAACCATTTCCATCCATACCTTTGTGCAAGGCTTTCCATAAAGTTATCAAATTTACTTACTGCCCAAAAAGCCATTCTTGTATCTTTAAACCAAAATAAAAATGCGGCTCCAAATAGACTTCCTACAATTCCTGTGTAAATCCAAAGACGATCACTCGCCATACGTTCTATCATTTCCCACATTTTCTCTACTCCTATATGTCATACGTTCTATAGTATCATCTTTATCTACTACAGATTGTAAAGTAGTATTTAATACATCTGCACTACAAAGCCAATTGATTACTCCGTGTTGTGGACCAAATACGTCTTCTTTATTTTGTTTGTGATTATCATTGTTAAATGTAGGAACTGGTAACCAAAACATATTATAATTACAACTACGTAAAAATTCAAAAGTTGAAGAATAAGTTTCACTATTTTGCATTTCCACTAATAAATCTGGTTTTTGATTTAATAATATATTCCTCATGCCTACTAATACTTTTAATTCCATGCCTTCAACATCTATTTTTACAAAATTTATTTTAGGTAATCCTAGTATATCTAAAGGTGCTATTTTTATCGCATTACCTTCTTTAATTGTAGTTTTTCCATAATCAAAATTAGTATCCACTGTATTAAATTCGTCACCTATTGCCATATGTGTAACAGTCACGTTATTCTTTACAGAACATAAACCTGCTACGTTTTTTCCTAGTAGAGTATAATTTTCTATATCTGGTTCAAAAGCAAGTACACGTTCTACATGTGGACTTATTGCTACTGTATGTGTACCTATATTTGCTCCTATATCTATAAACCAACTTTCAGGAGTCACTAATGTTTTTATTATTTCGATTTCTTGATGACAATATTCACCATATAAACTAAGACTACGTCCTATTGTAGGATCGTCTGTAGGAACTATCATTTTCCCGTATCTTGTTTCAGTTAGGTGTAGGTTTAGATTTGTCTGATGTTGTTTTAGCATCGGGTTTCATAGCCTTTTCGTAATAGATAATAATTTCTTTTTGTTGATTTATGAAACGTCTTAGTTCACTAACGTTTAGTGCTAAGTTTTCGTAGTCTTTTATACTTAAAGCCACAAAGGCTAAGTCGCCATTCTCCGCAGTAAAGTCTTTTATAAACTGTTCCATGTTGGCTTTGTTAACCACATATACCCTAGTATCTACTAGGTCAATTGGTTTTGGTCGTGTCGCTATCGGTACTGTTACTTTTTGTATCTGCGTCACTATTTTGATTTTTGGCTCCGGAGTCAGACTGCAACCAGTTAGGAAGAGGACGCTTACCGCCATCGTTACTACCAGTCTCTGCCATAATCTCACGCCATAGTGTAGCTGTTGCACTGTTCATTCTACCTTCTAGATTGGCTGCATTTTTTAATGCGTCACCTATCAAGTCTAGTCTACGAAGTTTTTTACGTAAATTATCTCCGTATGCTTCTGCCTTTTGTAATTCTGTTTGTAGTTGTTTATTAAGTTCTGCATTTTTTGATGCTTCACTCTTAAGTAAATTTACACTTTGTTCACTTTTTTCGATTGCTACTTCTAGTTTTGCATTATTTTCTGCTAGTGTTTGTATCCTTTGTTGTGTACTTGTATAGTACCCATAGGCGGCATAACCTACACCACCTATGAGACTTATTACAAATAGCAAGAGATATAATCTAGCCATTATTCACTCTTATAAATTGTCCATGCACCGTATGCAATTGCAATATATGCTGCCATACTTGCAAAAGGTCCGGCAATTAAAATGATAAGACCAACGCCAATTAGCATTGCTCCATCCCATGTTGTTCTTTCTTCTAATCTGCTAGTAATAAATTTTTTAATCAATTTTATCTCCTTTATTACACTCGGTACAATTGCAAAAACTACAAGCCTTATAATAGTTGTTACCATCTTGTGGGTACCCTATATTTTCCATCCATAGAGGTTGTCCACAATGGCTAGGGTGTCCGCAGTTTTTACAACTTGTAGGTTTCCAATTTTCTATCGTCAAATTATGTCCAACTTTTGTTTATACTAGGA
>MDTC01157613.1_pt1 | contig 11351 bp, 8 predicted proteins | sample 811181 | NCBI WGS metagenome assembly MDTC01 (sample SAMN05326644, study PRJNA326480) | marine metagenome | isolation source: seawater | place: Pacific Ocean: North | collected 2011 | reverse complement strand
TCAAGCATCTTCATTTAGTATGCAAAAAGGAACGTTTAGTTGGTTAAAACCAGAAAATGATGATTTTTATCAAGGTGGTTGGGTTTGGGATGAAGTTTCTGATACATACGAGGAATATAAAAATGATAACTATAATGGTGACAAAAATGATTTAACAGCGTCAGGACACTTCCTAAATAGTACTACTAGTTTCAAACATTCCACCGATGATGCTGGAAAATATGCACTTTTAATAGATGGAACAAATGATGTATCTGATTATAACGGTCATTTGCTTATGAAATCGACACACTTAGATATAGGTCACTTTGCTGATGTATATCCAAAATACGTAAACGTTGATTGTAATACTGCGGTTGACAGTAGTTGGTATAATGATGATGAATATAAACTTGAACTAAAATGTGGAACTTATGATTTTATGACAGGTAAACCTGCTGTATGTGGTATTTTTAAAAATACATCTTATGGTGGAAAGTGTTATAAATGGACAGGAACTAAAGTAATTCCTTGTAATTTTGACTGGACACCTAAATCAATCTTACAAACAGAAGCAGATGACAGTCGACTGGCTTCGTGTGATACATTATGATTTTATGGTAAACCTGCATTATGTTTTACATAATTCAAAAATTTTACGAAAAAATAAAAAACCATAAACGTTCTAATATATATCCGTGATCTGAATCTTCGAGTAAAAATTCTTGTAGTTTTGTATAAAATTGTATTGAATGTTTGTGAATATTATTCTTAGAAACTCCAAAATTAGCTGCAAACATAAATGGAAAATATTGAGGACATTCATAACGCAGACCTAGTTTTTCAAATACCCATTGTAAAATTGTTTTTTGAGGTGGGATCTTATTTCGTTCTCTTAACCTTGGAATTAAACAATGATTAAATCCACCATCTTCCCAAATCAACGGAAATACACAATTGAAATTTTGGTCAAGCAGCTCCAAATGTAATTTGCAATCATTAAAATGCAAAAATCGTGTTTGGTCTCTAATTTCCATAGGTGGAATTCCCGTTGGGTTTATATCTTTAAACCAACTACATTTTTCATCATTTTCTTTCCATCTCCAAGTTAAAGGTTGAATATCATTGAAAAAAATTGAATAATGTTTTAATAATTTCAAAAAATCAGGGGAGTGTTCAAAAGGATGTCCTTGGCAAAAAATTGTATATTCAGCTAAACTATAATAATTGTTTATTATGTGAGTTAGATATGTACCTCCTTCTCTTCCTTCATTAAGCAAATTAATCGTACAATGAATAGTTTTGAAATTAGTATCACCTTTATTGTAAATTAAGACATCATCAAACATTGATGTCCATGCAACATTTTCTTGATACCTGGCAACTACTATTTGGTAATTAGTTACTCCAGGTGTAAATGTGTAATACCATGACGAAGGTATGAGATTTAAACACGCCTCATAAAAAAGTTTACTATTGGAATATACAGCATCTTTTGTAATACTGAATATTTCAACATCCCCTTCAAACTGGTCGTCAAGAAAAAACTTACTGTCAAATTGTACAAAAGAACCATAGTACAATGCAGAAATTCTTTGAATATCATTTATTTGTTTATGAGGTGTAAATATAGTTGTTTTAAAGGTATCATAATTTTCAATTATAAATTTTAATATTTCCAATTTTGATGAATAATTATAAATCTTTAAATCATTAAAATTAAACTGTTGAAGTTGAAATGTAGAAAGATATCTTTTATTTCTTTTCAATTGTTTGTATTCATCTGATTGAAATAAAATTTTCTCAAGATTTTCTCTTTTATTTCCTTCCTTCAAAAATTTAGAGTAAATTAAAAATCCTTCTGGATCTGGCTTGCGTCTCAAAATAGTTTCATAACAATCTATTACGATCTTTTCATTTTCCAAAACAGCACATCGTTCTTCTGAAGATGGAGTCATTGTTTGAATATCTACTTGAGTTTCTAAATTTTCAAAAAATTCTATTGCGTTTATTATTGCTTGGTCCATGTTAAAATATTTGTAATTTGCTAAACGTCCAACGAAATAAACATTATTTTCATTAAGACTTAATTGTTTATATTTATCATAAAGTTCTATATTTTGAGGATTAGGAACTGGATAATAAGGTTCTCCATCATCACAAGAATATTCATACACAATTGTAGTTCCAGGATTTTCTTGATGTAAAAAATGTTTATATTCAACTATTCTTGTAAATTTTGGTTGTTTTTCAGGGTAATTTACCACTGAGTTAGGCTGAAAAAAATTTGTACATGGAAAATGTTGTATTTCAAAATTAATAGATCTATATTCTAATTTTGGTAGTCCTGAATTTTTATAATAAGCATCTATAGGTCCAGTATAAAAAATCTTTTCATAACTTTCTAAATCTTTTAAACTGAAAAAATCAGTATTTAGAGAGACTGTTATATTTTTATGATTTAGAAGCGTTTTGAACCATTCTGTATAACCAAACTCAGGTAATACCTGATATTTATCAGAAAAGTAATATTCATTAAAAGAATCTCTGATTGGAATTCTATTTAAAACTTCAGGGTTTAATTCTGAAGGGAATTTATTCCATTGCTTCTTTGTGTACCACTTAAATAACTTTTCATATAAAGTATGTCCAACTCTAGATAAAGCTGATTCTTCACTATTTTTTACTTCTTTATTGTATTTGACAACATTTCGTTTTATCCATTGTTGTATATCATGTTGCGATTCCAATTTTACATTACATAAAGTATTCACTGTATTTATATTAGGAGGAATTGGGAAAAAATCGTCATCTATAAAACCAACAACTTTGTGCTGCCAATGAATCCAATTTCCATATTTTTGTATATAATTAAAAACACGTTCATTATTTGTATGAAATAAATGAGCTCCATATTTATTCATTAAAATTCCATATTCGTTGTAATAATCATAACAATTACCACCAATATGGTCACGTGATTCAATAATCAAAACCTTTTTGTTTAAAACTCTTGCGTATAAATCTGCAATAACACATCCAGATAAACCACAACCTACAATTAGAATTGCAGACATTAATATTAATTATAAGTAAAAATAAAATAATATACGTATATTTTAAGTTAATGGATATTTGTGCAATGTCTTTAATTGCGACGTTAGATATTCCGAATTCTTCAGATTTTGTTTCGGGAGTAAAGTATAATAGTTTTAATAAATCATCTATGACACATTTTGATAGAGTTGGGTATTTTATTGAACTTTTAAGCAAAAAGTTTGGACATCAACAACTTTGGGTCACATTTAACCCTTTTAGTGACCGAATAGAAGACCATGGGATTCCTTCAATGACTACTACAAACGGAAGAGTCTTTCAACATTCATTATATAATGTTAATATTGTTTCAAATAAAAACAATATAGTATCAGGGTCCTCCTTGGATACATGTACTATTGAATATTCACCTTTTAACTACGCACCATTATACGATGGGGTCTTTGATTTCAATGACCAGATGTTTACAAAAAATGGTTCGTATGGATGTATGCAATTGTTTAATGCAGAACAATGTGTTTTTGCTTATAACAATTTTAATAATATAGACGTAAAATCTGATATAGGAATAGGCAATAATTATGTGGGACACAAAGATTGGACTTTTGCTCAAAATAGTGATTTGTATACATTTAAAAGAATACAAATTTACGCACGTAATACATTTAGTTCTTTATTAGCCCGAGAGTCCTATTTTTATAAATTATGCTACTCATTAGATATACCTATGTTTCCCAAAAATGGAATTTTAAAATATAATGTTGATGTCAATAAATTTAGAAATTCCAACTTACCTTTTGATAAAATAGGATATCTTATGTATCTTCAAGATTTACAAGGAATTTATAAATATATGTGGTTAACATGTGATGCATATACATCAATAATTAGTGGAATTACGATTCCAACAAAAGGAGGTTCAAAGATCAAAAAGGACATAACCAATATTAATTTACATTCTAATGTTGTATCTCAAAATGATGAAACGAATGGAACAATAGTTATTAGTCCACATAATTACCTTCCATCGCAAAATAGTTATGAAAATATTCTATGTGATGAAGGTAATTATGGAACCTTTCAATTATATAGAAATAAAAAACTTTTATTAGCATATAATAATTTTTCAAATATTCCAGATATTGGAATAGGACCTTCATTAGGAGCGTATCAAGACTATACTTTTGAATCAAATGCTCATGGATATAATGTTAAACGTATAGAAATTTTAACACGTCCAGCTGAAGCTTGTAAACAATGTCCAGAGTCAAGAAAAATGAGACTGTTATATTCAATTAAACTTAGCAATACTTCTAGGGGGCTTTATGAGGTGGATAACCGTTCTACAATTTCTAAAGATTCTTTTAGTAGAATTGGCTACTTTTTGGAATTACACCACCCTCAATATGGGATACAATATGTATGGACTTCATTTGAAGCTTTTGATAAAAATCCAGAAAATTTAGGTCTTCCTTTATCAAAAACATTTAATAAAAAAGTAATTAACTTTAATTCTCATGGTTCTCATACAGATACATTTTTACATGAAGAAGCGTTTATAACATTTACTCCTTTTGATTATAATCCTTCAATTGCTAAATTGTATGAAACCGGAAGTTATGGTAAAATGAATATTATTTGTAATAAGAAAAATATTTGGTCCATAAATGGGTTTGGAATAAATTGTATCAATGATATTGGAATTGGAAATTGTTCAACAGATTTCCCTTGCTGGACATTTAAGCAAAATGCAAATGAATACACTTGTAAAAATATGGAAGTTTTTGTTAATAATAGAAATTTAGTTCCTGATGTAGTAATTCTTTTAACCGGACAAAGTAATTCACAAGGTATGGGAGGGTTTTACGACCCTATTAATCCTGAAGACCAAGTTCATAACAATATTTATGCTTGGAATATTGAAGAAGCATGTTGGGATATAGCAGACCTTGAAAATAATATGGGAACAAAACCATTAGGTTATCAAAGTTTAGGATTTCATTTTTGCAAACATTATCTTAATGATCATCCTGGGGTTAAATTAGGTTTAATTGTTTCTGGTATGGGTGGACAATCCATTTGTAGATGGTCGCGTCCTAATTTAAAATTCCCTTCAAGTAACAATTCATGGAAAATTGATACAGCAGATTTGTATGAAGAATCTTGCGATGCTGTTAGAGAAGCTTTGGAAATAACAGGCAAACAAAAACTAGATTTGATACTTTGGCATCAAGGTGAAGCTGACTGGAATGAAACTCATACATATTACGATTGTCGTATCAACTCTGTTATTAATCAATATAGAAACGAAGAATTTGGTTCAACAGAATTACCTTTTATATGTGGAGAATTGTTAAAGAATAATTCATTTGCATCAAAACAAAATGAAGTTTTGGTCAAATTTAATAACAATACAGACCCTTATTCACGTTGCGCTTTTACTAAAAACTTTTCCCATTCTAGCGAAGATTTTATTCATTTTAGCTCTCAGGGACATAGAGATATGGGGTTAGCATATTATGACCAATTTAAAATGATTAAATATTGGAAAGATTTAAATAATTAATTATATTATGAATAACACACCAATAAAACCACCAAACAAACAATCAATCAAACGGTCAATCAGACCACCAATAAAACCACCAAACAAACAATCAATAAAACCATCAATCAAACGTTCAACCAAACCATCAATCAACACATCAATATACCCACGTCCAGTAAAAAATTCAAATAAAATAATTATTTATGTAATAATTGTAATTTTATGTTGCAGTATAATAGCATTTGGCTATATTGCATATACAAAAAGTCAAAACTCAAATAGTCAATCTAAGTCGTCACCAGATGTTTCAGAACCAGATGTTTCAGAACCAGATGTTTCAGAACCAGATGTTTCAGAACCAACCCCTAATTGTGATAAACCTAATGAATATTTAAATTCAAATAATAAATGTGAAATATGTAAAGGTTCTAATATGTTTGTTGATTCTCAAGGCAAGTGTTTGGAATGTAAACAAAATATGTATGGTGTTTTTGGATGGAAATTTAATGAAGGAGAACCAAATACTTGTACGTTATCAATTACATACAATTCATCAATTGACAATTGTCCAGTGGGAAGTCCTGCTTGTCCATCAAGTGACAATTGTCCAGTGGGAAGTCCTGCTTGTTCATCAATTGACAATTGTCCAGTGGGAAGTCCTGCTTGTCCATCAAGTGATTAATAAATTGTAAATTATATATATGAAGACTATATATTTTTTATGGAATTTTTGGGATACAACATCAATTAGTCCTAAACTGTTTCGTAATATTATTACTTGGCATAATAACAACCCTAGTTATTCAATAAAACTTTTAAATAAAAATGAATGTAATTCTCAGATCTCAGAATGCTCCAAATTAAAGCATGTTTATTTTGATTACAAATGTCCTGTACAACAATGTGATTATTTTCGTTATTTTTTAATGTTTAGATATGGTGGATTTTATTCAGATATAGATGTTGTCTCTAATTTAGATTTAGAAAACTTAAAGAACTTATTTCCAGATAAAACTGTATTTTTATGTACAGAAAAAATATTAAATGAAGAAGAACAATCAAAAACAATAAATTTAAGACAAAGAACAAATATTGAACACAAAATAAGAATTTCAAATTTTTTTTTTGGGTGTAATACAAAAAAACATAAATTTTGGAAATATGTTTTAAAACTTTGTGATAAAAGAAAAGAAACTAAAGTTATAGAAGATTATGATGTTATTTTTTCAACTGGACCAGATGTAATTACTACTGCTTATTTTGAGTTTATTAAAAATAACCCTAATAATGATATTTGTTTATTAGATTTAGAATTTTCTAAACAATTATTGCAACATTCATGCAATTCATTACATAATAAAAATACATCATGGAGAAAATTTTTATCACATTCTAATCCAGATATAATAAATTTTTAATAGAAATTTGCAACAATATTTGTTACAAGAGAATGTATTTTTTCTTTATATTCAATAAGTAGATTTTGAACTATCGGTATTTGCGTTTGATATTCAATTAGTGCTACATTCATAGTACTAGAAATATATTCAATCATTTTTGTAATGTAAAATTTGACTAATACTTGCATTAGAATACAAAAATTTTGAAAAACTTCGTTTGTGTAGTAAAGGTAAATAACCACAATCGTATCAAACATAATTAGTAAAAAAATGTTATACCTCGACTTGAGCTTGTTTATAGTTATTTCATTTTGTTCAACAACTTGATGAAGTAAAAATTTTTCATCTCGAAGACGAGTTCTCAGCAAAGCATTATCTTTTTGAAGATTTTTAGCAATACGTTCAAAGTTAAACTTTTGAATGTTTGTGATGCGTGTTCTTCGTTCCATTTCTTATATCTTATACTTTTTTGTTCTTTAAGTTATAAATAAAATATTATTTAAAGTATGGAAAATAACGAAAATGTAGTTATAAATTTCGCTTTAGAAGACACTGATTGGTATATAGGATATGTAAATTACCAATTAAATCCTCGCGTTGAAGGTTTAAAAAATAAAGATCCTTTAAAAAGACGTTTGTCATATTTAACAAAAAAACGTATTAATGAAGCTGCTACAAATAACAATAACCCTTTAAGTCCAAATAATATTTATTCAAATACAAATTCAAAAACAATTGAGTTTAATAAAAATCATAGACCTTTATTTGATTTAAGACATGTTTATAAAAGAATTGCTGGAAAAATGGGTGTAAAGAAAAATATTCCTGTAACAAATGGTAATTTAAAAATAGAAACAATTCAAGTTTGTGCAAGTAGTGCAGGTTGTACGTCTAAACATAAAGCTAATAAAATTCAAAATAACAACAATAATAATGTAAGAATTCCTGCTTCCAGAGATTATCTCGTAAAATATCAAAATGTTTTTAGAAATGGTTCTCCTACAGTTAATAGACATAATAATTTAAGAAAACATGTTATGTTATTCATGACAGGAACATTAACTATTTGGGATACAAGACCAAATACCAAAAGAAAAATAGATCCTAAAAAAGATCCTGGAATTGAATGTAAAGTTCATATTAGAGTTCCAAGAAGCGGAAGAATAGGTGTTCGTATCGGATTGCAAAATCAAAACAATATAAAACCTGAAAAGAATGAAAATAGGTATAATACAGCAAATATAAATTCAGATACAAAGTTAAAAAAATTAGGCCAAATTTTAGAGTATAGGATTTTTGGTTTGATGGGTCATGCGCCTGGTGGCAGACCACCTACTAATAATATTGGTGTTCCAGCAACAACACCAAGAAGTGCACGACGACCTAAACATCCAAGTGCGAATGTATTAAAAAATTCACTTATTCCATTTAAATATATTCATGGAAAAGAAGGAGAACCCAAAATTGAAAATATAATTATTCATGGATATAATTTAATTACAGAAAAGAATAAACGTCTTGGAAAAATAAGAAATTTCAAACGAGTTATGAGAAAAATGGAAACTTTTTTTCCAAGAAATTTAGACTATGAATTAACTTTACAAGAAGGATCGGGGAAAAAAATTAAAAAAGCGTGGTTTAAAACACGAAAACCCGATGCTAATAATAATTCAGAAGAAAATATTGAATCTCGTCCTACAATTGGTATAACAGAATGGGGTATGGTTGATTTTACAAAAGCTGATACAGTCATTTCCATAATTGAATGTAAAAAATACCTTAAAGACGCTTTTAAAAAAACCGATGATGAACTTTTTGTAAGACGTAATATTATTACTAATACAGTACCAAAGTCTTTAAAACAAAATGCTAAAACAGGATACACTCAAAATAATAATAACATGAATCAAAATGCAAATCTTCCAAGAAGAAGAACTCCCTCAACAGTTCCTATATATAACGTAAATTCAAATTCTATCATGTATAGAAATCGTCCTTTTAATTGTATGTCTTTAAAGAAAGCAGATCTACAAGAAATAACCAAGAAAATGGGTTTGAATCCTTTGAAATTAAAGAAACAAGATCTTTGTGCCCAAATTATTCGTCATGTCAAAAAAGAACGACGTACCCCTACACTTATTAAAAAAGGTTATAATATTAGATTACCAAACGAATATATATCAGCAGAAGAGCAATCTAGACTAAGAGCTCAATACAGACGAGCACAAAGATCACAACGAAGACGTGAAGCTGCTGAAAGAGGTGAAGTTGTAGGAATTCTAGGTGGACGAGGACGAGGACGACGAGGTCGTCGCTAATTGTTTTTAAATAAAAATGGTCTAGTTTTTATAATATTTCTAACTGTTTCTGGTTCACTAATTGGAATTGAATACAAAATTTTATTTACAAGTTTTAAATTTATTGGTGGTAATATTGGTTCAGAATAAATATTTTTTTGTCCTTTAACAACATCTAATTCAAAATGTTTAGGAAAATATTCACTGAATGTTTCAGGATTTGCATTAAAAAATGCCATATGAGAAAATGGTAATAGTCCTATATTTTGTGGTGGTGTTACAATTAATAATTGAGCTAATGGAGGAATAGGTTCTCCAACTTCAAAATTTATATCAAACATACTTTCGTTTAATACACTTATTAAATCAGTTGCGCATGGTGCATTGTTATAAGGGTAATTATATGTCCATGATAAAACATTATTATGATAATAATTAAATGTCCATATAATTGTTTTTATATATTCTTTACATACATCTTCTATTGAAGAATTTCCAAAAAAGTATTCATTATAATCACATTTCCATTTAGAATGTTCATGATTATAATTAATCATATTTGCCTTTTTTGAATAAAATTTATTCATTGGATTGCTATAATCAATATATAAAGTATGTTCATAATTACTCATATCATGTTTATATTTCTCAGTATTATCTTTCAGTGTAATACCATTTTTATGAAACCCTCTATTATTCCATTTTTGCTTAATAATATGGTCTTCTCTTTCAGCAAGTAATGTCAAAAATTGTTTAAACACAGAATAATCTACTTTGTTTCCTTCCGTAAGATACCCATCACATTTTCTGTATGTATTAAATAATGTCTCCATTCCATTTTCTCTGATTTTAGTAAAACAAAATGCATCACAAAAATCATTCCCTCCAAAATTTGAAATAAATACAAAATCGTTAATTACACGATTTGAATCATACGATTTTAGATCATAATGTTTAATAAGACATTCCTTTGTTTTATCAATATCAAAATATAGTAGTTGAGAATCATGATATTGTGCAATTTCAACCGATGTATTTTGAGGTTCACGAAGTAGTTTAATCTTTTGCTTTTGAAGGTTCATAGCTAATATTATAAGGTCTGCATCTAGCCCATAAATAACAATTGAAGGGTTTCCCTTTCCATTACGAATAAAATCCATAATTTTATGTTCCCCTTCTCCAGGGACATTAGCATCACTGAAAAACACATTACATTCTTTATTATGTTTGTTAAAAGTTCCTAATTTTATAAAATTCTTGATTCTATTACATAATTTACTCATAAATGGAGTCCCTGGAGTAATTTTATTTGAATCAAAAAATGGCGTTTTCTCAATTTGATATTTCTTCTTTAGTTTATAGTCAAATTCAGTATCAACTACTTTTTTGTATCTACGCGCTCGTTGTCTTACTATTTTACCCATCGGCACCGGCCCATCAATCGCAATATATACAAGTTTTTTGGGCTTTAGAGTACTAATAATTTTAGATGTATAACGAATAACAGAACTAATTACTTCTTCTTCAATATCACGCAAAGACATACCAGCTTTTAATTCGGTAAATGTTTTTGCATGATGGATCAAACAATTAAAATCAAAAAATAGATGATCAGTTTCACAACTAGCATCCCAATAATGCGTCTCAGGATGCTTACTTGCTATCGTACGAAATAAACTTGGCACTCCCATTTATTTATTTAACATTATATTTCTTTAAACTGTTTATTCAATTACAGCAAATACATTATAAGTAGGGTCTTGTGATTCTTGAAAATAGTTGTAAAAAGAACATTCAGCAGATGACAAAATCAATTTATACGAAGGGTTATTCCATTTGTTATTTCCTGCAAGATGATGCTCGTGGAGTGTTTTTAGCATTTCGCTGAAACATTTTTTGTAGATCATATCACTTATTTCACATGGAAGAAATTTATCAAGAATGACCAGAGCCATTTTTACTACTTTCCTTATTTTTAGTCTTTAAGTCAATTTTTTTATAAACTTTTTTTTATAAACTTTTTTTTATAAACTTTTTTTTATAAACTTTTTTTTATAAACTTTTTTTTAT
>MDTC01119024.1_pt1 | contig 11351 bp, 10 predicted proteins | sample 811181 | NCBI WGS metagenome assembly MDTC01 (sample SAMN05326644, study PRJNA326480) | marine metagenome | isolation source: seawater | place: Pacific Ocean: North | collected 2011 | reverse complement strand
GGTGCTCGAGTTCCGCGACCGCATCGTCGAGAAGCACGGCATCCGCCTGGTCGTCGGATCGGTGCAGGAGGCGATCGACAAGGGCACGGTTCGCGAGGAGCCCAACGGATCGAGAAACCGCATCCAGACCCCCGTGCTGCTCGAGACGATCGAGAAGCACCAGTTCGACGCCTGCATGGGCGGCGCCCGCCGCGACGAAGAGAAGGCGCGCGCCAAGGAGCGCGTATTCTCCTTCCGCGACGAGTTCGGCCAGTGGGATCCGAAGAACCAGCGCCCCGAGCTCTGGAGCCTCTACAACGGCCGCGTGCACCCGGGTGAGAACATCCGCGTGTTTCCCCTGTCGAACTGGACTGAGCTCGACATCTGGCAGTACATCGGTGAGTACGGGGTCGACATCCCGTCGATCTACTTCGCTCACGACCGTGACGTCTTCGTGCGGAACGGGATGCTCTTCGCCGCGAACGAGTTCTGCGTTCCCAAGGAGGGCGAGGTCGTCGAAACCCGCAAGGTGCGCTACCGCACCGTTGGTGACGCGACTCTCACCGCGGCAGTGGCATCGGATGCCGACACTGTCGAGCTGATCATCGAGGAAGTGGCCGCGACGCGCGTCACCGAGCGCGGTGCGACCCGCGGTGACGACAAGGTCAGCGAGGCCGCGATGGAAGACCGGAAGAAGCAGGGGTACTTCTAAACATGGACATGCTGCGATTTGCGACCGCCGGTTCGGTCGACGACGGCAAGAGCACGCTCATCGGACGTCTGCTGTATGACTCGAAGTCGATCTTCGAAGACCAGCTCGAGAGCGTCGAGGCAACGAGCAAGGCTCGCGGCGACGAATACGCCGACCTCTCCCTACTGACCGACGGCCTGCGCGCCGAGCGCGAGCAGGGCATCACCATCGACGTCGCCTACCGCTACTTCGCGACCCCCAAGCGCAAGTTCATCATCGCCGACACTCCCGGCCACGCGCAGTACACGCGCAACATGGTCACGGGCGCCTCGACGGCAGACCTCGCCATCGTGCTGGTGGATGCCCGCAAAGGCGTGCTCGAGCAGAGCCGCCGCCACGCGACGATCGCGTCGCTCCTGCGCGTGCCGCACATCGTGCTGGCGGTCAACAAGATGGACCTCGTCGACTGGTCGCAGGAGGTTTTCGAGTCGATCCGCGATGAGTTCTTCGCCTTCGCGTCGAAGCTCAACATCACCGACATGACGGCGATCCCGCTGTCGGCGCTCGCTGGCGACAACGTGGTGAACCGCTCTGAGAACATGCCGTGGTACGAGGGCACGTCTCTCATGCATCACCTCGAGAACGTGTACATCGCGAGCGACCGTAACCTGCAGGATGTGCGCTTCCCGGTGCAGTACGTCATCCGCCCCCAGCAGAGCGCGCACCGCGACTATCGCGGCTACGCCGGCCAGGTTGCCAGCGGTGTCATGAAGATCGGCGACGAGGTGCTCGTGCTGCCGAGCGGCCTCTCCTCGAAGATCGTCGGCATCGACACCGCCGACGGCCCCGTCGACGAGGCGTTCCCGCCGATGTCGGTGACCGTCCGCCTGGCGGACGACATCGATATCTCCCGTGGCGACGTCATTTGCCGTAAGGGCAACCACCCCGAGGTCAGTCAAGACATCGACGCGATGGTCTGCTGGATGGATGACGTGCCACTCACCGTCGGCCAGAAGCTCTCGATCCTTCACACCACCCGCGCTGCGCGCGCTGTCGTGAAGGAGATCGCGTACGAGCTCGACGTGAATACCCTTCACCGCACTGAGATGGCGAGCGAACTCGGTCTCAACGCGATCGGTCGCGTGAAGCTCCGCACTACGACGCCGCTCGTGGCCGACGCATACCTGAGAAATCGAACTACGGGCGCGTTCGTTCTGATCAACGAGAGCACCAACAGGACTGTCGGCGCTGGCACGATCCTCGCCGCGGAAAACTAGACGAAGCTGCACCGTGCCCAGTCGTATTCTCGTCCTCGCCAAGGGGTTTCCGCCCACCACCGGTGGAGTCGAAACTTATTCGGAGCAGGTCGCGAGAGCGTACCTGCGCCGCGGTCTGGAAGTCGTAGTACTCACACAAACAGACGGACCGCAGGGATGGACTGACCGCCGAACCCCCGACGGAAGCCTCCGCCTCTGGAACGCAGGCGGCGGAGGTCAGCTGACCGTGTTTGCTCGAATGCTGAGAGCCGCCTTGAAGCTGCGGCAGGACACGGACCTAGCCGCAGTTCACTCGACGACGTGGCGCGTCGGCCTTGTTGGAGACATGGTCTTTCCGGGCATTCCGCGCGTCGTGACCGTCCACGGGCGCGAGGTGCTGAACTTCCCGCCCGGTGCCGGGATAGCCATGCGGCGCGTTCTCCGGAAGGCGTCGCTGGTTCTCGCCGTTTCTCAAGCGACACTCCGCGTAGCGCTAGCGGCCTCGAGACAAGGTGCGAGCCCCAAATGGGTGGTAGCACACAACGGCCTTACTGACGAAGCACGCGCCCGAGCATCGCTCCGCCAGCCGACAGAGTCAACGGTTAGAGTCCTTGCCCTTTGCCGGCTGGTACCCCGCAAGAACATAGTTCATGCGGTCGCTGCGGTTGCGTCGCTGCCGACCGCGACTGCCGAACAGCTCGACTTTCGAATCGCGGGACGCGGCCCGGAACAGAGCTCTATACAGTCCGCCATCGAAACCGCAGAATTGTCGAGCCATGTGCGCATGCTCGGCTATGTCCCCGACGAGGATGTCCCGCAACTGTACGAATGGGCCGATATTTTCGTGCATCCCCATTCGCACACGGGCGAGGGGTCGGACTTTGAAGGATTCGGAATCGCGATCGCCGATGCAATGGCCTACGGTTGCGCGGTGGTGTCAGGGCGAGATGGGGGTCCCCTGGACTTCGTCATTGACGGAGAGACAGGACTTCTCGTGGACGGCAACGAAACGTCCGAGATCGCTGCGGCGCTGCAGACGCTAATAGACGAACCCTCCTTGCGAGCGACGCTGGCGGGCCGAGGGAAAGCCTACGCGCTCGAAAACTTCTCCTGGAACCACCACATCGAGCCGGTCGTCGAGACACTCACAAGAGAGAAAGCTAGATAGCGATGTTGGTTCTAGCGGTCTCAGGCTCCGTCCTTATCATTGCTCTCGCTCTATTTGCCTACCCGTATCTGATTTACCCAGGGACGCTCGCCCTTCTTCGCTCAATCCCCGTCGACGCGCAGGAGGACTCGGAGGGAGGCGACGGGCAGGGAGTCGCTCTCTTGTTTTGCGCGTTCAACGAGCGTCGAGCGCTACCGGAGAAGATCGACAATGTTCGCGCACTGAAAGCGCGATATCCGAAGCTTCAAGTCTTGGCTTTCGATGATGGTTCTACCGACGGCACCTCCGAACTATTGATGAGTCACCCTGAACTACTGGAGGTTGTCAGTGGTCCCGGACGCTCGGGAAAAGCAAACGGGATGAAGCAGCTAGTTGCTCACACTGACGCGGATATTCTCGTGTTCACGGATGCAAACGTCCTACTTGACGTCGAGTGCATCCAACGGATATCAGACTGCTACCTCGACCCGTCGGTGGGTGGCGTGTGCGGTTCGCTTCACTACCTCGCATCTGACGTGCAGACTGCCACCGAAACGAGTGGCGGAGCATATTGGCGATTGGAAGAGAAGATCAAGCGCGCGGAGTCCCGAACGGGGAACGTGATGGGGGCGGACGGTTCGATCTTTTCGGTTCGGGCTTCTCTATACCCGGACTTCCCAGACACGGTACAAGACGACTTCACCGTCTCCATGTCAGTGGTTTTCGCGGGGAGTCGACTCATCAAAGCCGAGGACGCGATCGCCTACGAGCGGCTAGTCTCCAACAGATCGGACGAGGCATCGCGAAAGGTCCGAATCGCTGCGCGCGCCTACCACACGCATAAGTTTCTCGCTCCGAGCCTCTCCAAGATGTCAAGGCTCGATCGGTACAAGTACTTCGCCCACAAGTACCTGCGCTGGTGGGGTGCCGTGCCTGCTGCGTTCGCGGTGCTTGCGGGTACGACGTTCTTCGTTGCTCTTGGTGTGGTGTCACCGCTCATACTCGGGGTCGTTGCGGTCGTTCTGATCTTGACTGCGGTGGTTGCTCGCAGGCTCGTCGCCGTGGGAATTGACTTCGTTGTCGCCGTTGTCCAGACCTTCAGAGGAGTGATGCGCGCGAACCGGGGAATGACATACGCGGTGTGGACGCCGCCAACGACGCGATGAAAAGGGTGTCTGAGCTCCTCAAGACCCTTACGCGGTCTTTACGCACCCCTGCAGTTACCCAGAGCGGCATCGCATTCGTTCTTAGGGTAACTTCAGCCGGCCTTTCGTTCCTCATGTTCGTCGCATTGGCACGGGCCATGACTCCGAGCGCTTACGGTGAGTTCGGGTTCACGTTTTCGCTCGCAACTTTCATCTCACTCGTGTCGGGCTTAGGCCTCGGCATGCTGGCGCTACGTTTCATCCCGGTCTACGCCTCGGAAGGAGACCACGCGGCGAGCCGAGGACTTCTGCGCTCAAGTTACGTCGCGATCTCTACAGTGACGCTCATCGCTGCGGCAGCGCTGGTGGTGCTCGCGGTATTGTCCATCGTTCCGTGGTATGTCGGAACGGCAGGACTGTTAGTGATTGGGATGACGTTCGCCGACTTCCAGGCGGGCGTGTTCCGCGCGAAGGGGACCTTGATCCTCGCGCAGGCACCCAGAGATGTCGCGTGGCGACTCATTGTCATATTGCTTTGCGCTCCTGCGATGCTGGGCCTGGAAGCAATACCCCTCGGAGACGGGATCTCGGTCGATCTCGCCGTTGTTCTCTGTGGAGTCTCCTTGATCGCTGTCGTGATGGTCCAGCTATGTCTGCGGCCGGACATTCTTCGCGATCTCTTCGGTAGACAACGGGCCACGTACGCACTGAAGCGGTGGACCAGTACGAGCTGGGGGCTCTGGCTGAACGGAATTCTACAACCGGGCGCCGCGCAAATCGCAGTCGTGCTGCTAGGAATCGCTCTGACTCCCGCGGAATCCGGAAGCCTCTTCGCAGCGGTGAAGACCGCCACACTACTCAGCTTCTTCCTCGCGGCGAGCAACCTCGTTGCAGCGCCCAAAATTGCGCGAATGTGGCATGAGGGCCGCGCTAAGTCACTAGAGCGATATTGCGCGTCGATTACCCTACTCGCGGCGGTCCCAACAATCGCCATGTACTGCCTATATATTGCGTTCGGACCGTGGATCCTGAGCCTTTTCGGCGGAGAGTACGCGGATTCGTACCCCCTGTTGCTCATCGTGGGAGCGGGACAAGTCGTGAGTGCGCTCAGCGGGCAGACCGCAATCTTGATGTCAATGACTGGCAATGAGCGCCGCCTACTCCTATTCGTCGCAGTATCGAACGCGATTCCATTGGCGCTCATCATTCCCGGCGTATGGCTGTTCGGGGAGGTTTTTGCCGCGTCGGCGCTAGCGTTAGGCATGGCCACCTGGAACATCGTCACTGCATTCTGGACTCGTCGAAATCTCGGCGTCGATACGTCAATCTTGGGCGCGCTGAAAGCCCTTAGACACAGGGGAGAACTCGAATCATGACTCCATTGTTTCTGCTCGGTGCACCGAAGTGTGCAACAACGAGCCTGTATGAACATCTCGCGAGACACCCACAGCTATCCGCCCCATCCGTCAAAGAGCCAGGATACTTCTCGAGGTCTGGTATAAGACCGGACGTCCGCGCGAGGACACCACACGTTCAATCCTTCGATGCGTATCTTGCGCTATTCGACCAACGCAATGACAAGATCCGTGCATGGTGCGATGGTTCGACCTCATACCTCCGTTCTCCAGAAGCACTGCAAGCGATCCGAGCGAAGTTCCCCGATGCGCGCGCGATCGCGGTCGTCAGAGACCCCGTCGATCTCGTGAGCTCCTACTACACGTTCTTGCGCCACGAGCGTTGGGAGAATGCGCCGACCCTTGAAGAAGCGTGGAATGCGCAGGAAGCAAGGCGAGAAGGCGTAGGGATACCGGACGCTGCTCGCCGACCGGATTCTCTCGTTTACGCCGATGTGGCAATGCTCGGAAGCCAGGTGGAGACCGCGAAACGTGTCTTCGGAGCCAGCCTCCTGGTCTTTACAGTTGACGACCTCCGCTCGGACCTGCAGCGCGTGTCTCGTGTTATTCAGGAGCATGCAGGACTGGATCCGCTCGATCTGGGAGCGCTGCCCCAATCGAATCCCGCGAGGCAGGCAAATTCTGAGCGGCTAAACGCTCTCGTCAAGGATCCCCCCGAGTGGCTTGCGAAGGCGGCCTCCGGACTCAAAGCCAGACTGGGAGTCACGTCTCTGGGGATTCGGAGAAAAGTGGAACGGGCAAACTCAACACCGGTACGGCGCGAGCTCGCCGTCGAGACTCGCGACAGGCTAAGGGCTTTCTTCAGCGCCGATGTAGCGCTCCTATCCTCAATTCTTCATCGAGACCTGCGGGCCGAGTGGGGATGGACAGATACCGCTTAACGATGGATGACGCTGCCGTGCGCCGACTTCGAGGCCGGCGCACTTTAGTCACGGAGGCCAAGAATCACCGATGCGATATAGAATCCAACTCATGATCGGCGACGGCCGCCGCCGCGAGCCCAGGCGAGCGCCAAAGCCGAAGATCTTCTTTCGCGTCACTTACGGGACGACAAACGCCGAACCGCCGGCTCGTCAACCCGCTCTCATTATCAACCATGGTGAACATGTCAACAACCATCGTGAACATGTCAAATAGCGTTCGCCGCTCGCCGACTCGTCCCAATCCAGCAGGCTGGCCGCTAGTCGCCGCATGGATCGGCCTACTCTTTATTCTTGGGTCTGTACTTGGGACCTACGGGATCGGGGTTGGTGACGCCCTTCTGCTCACAGCCGCGTTCGCAAGCGTTCTTCTTCAACTCACACGACTGTCGCGAGCGCCCCACGTCATTATGGCGTGGTCACTCGCGTTCTGCGTGGTATATCTGGTTGTAAGTCCCTTCACGACATATTCGACCCAGGGCATTCAGCACTTCTTCACCGCAGTCACGGCGACTGGCGCCCTACTCCTATTTGCCAATTTCGGGCAAGAGATCACAGCGTACAGATGGTTCCGCATATCGTCATACGCCCTCAGCTTCGTGGGAGTTCTTGGGGCGCACGTGGGCGGCCTAGCAAAGAACGGGACTGGTGCCGCCACCCTTTATCTGGTGGCGCTCCTCACGATCGTCCTACTCACCCAAGCTAAACGAGGAGAGGCACTCTACGTTGTTGGGTTCTTCATAGTAACCGGGGCTTTAGCTTTCACGCTTGATCTGCGAGGCATGGTCGGCTATGCCGCAGTCCTAGTCATTGGATTCGTCGGAGCGGCTACCCTTCCAAAGACCGCGTTCTGGATCGCGGGCATCATTGGCTCCCTAGTCGTGATCCTCACAACACTATGGTACTTCCTGAACATTTACACGAGCCAGTTAGCTCATGACATATCCACCACGATCGTCAGCATCTCGGGGCGTCCCGCGACTTCGGGCCGTGAGTGGATCTGGCCCGCAATAGTGGACGCGGTGAGCGCCAACGGCCCGTGGTTCGGTCTCGGTCCCGGGGCGCTCCCCCGCGACATCCTTCCAACCACGCTTTCATCCCACAACTTCTACCTCCAGATCTACCTTCAGCTTGGGTTCGCCGGAATCATCTTGCTGACCGGATTCCTCCTAGCTGTATGGAGGCCCCTGGCGTTCGCACGCAGCACTGTCGGCTACTTCGGAGCCGCGATATTCCTCATGTTCGTGACGCACAATGCCACCGAGGTAATAATGCTCCAGAATGCACTAATCGCGTCGGTTCCGGCGTGGTGCGCGATCGGTATAGCGATCGCCTTCGCGAATACAGGAGTTACGCCACCCAAGCCATCGAGAATCGCCAGCCGACGCACCCTAGTGCGTTAGCCGCGACCCTCCCATCCACTGGCGAAGCTTGTAGCTGATAGCCTCCCGCCAACCGCGTTCGCGTGCATAGCTCCTGAGTATCGCTACCCCGTCGTGAGCAGTTGCGAGGACAACTCTAATTCGTCTGGGGCTGCGCGGGGTAGTCGCAAGCTCCGGCTGGTAGCCAAGAGCAATCATCTCGCGGAAACAGATGGACTCGACGAGCTGGACCTGACGAGAGTCCAGAGATTCGGTCCACTCGGATTCTCTCGCAACTACACCAGAGGCGCCCGCAGCTTGGCCCCACCGTTCCTCAGTCTTGACGACCTTGACGTTCTCGGGCTCCCAATCCACACCGAGCCAGCTCGCGACGTGTTCAATGGAATCGACCGGGTTTGCAACGATGTCCTCGTATCGAATCAAGTGCAGCGCAGAGGGACGCCCTGCAGCGTGCTCTAGCGCAGCAGCCATGGCGTCTCGCCAGACTACGGAACCACGCAGCCAGCTTCGCCCCCACGCCTTGTTCATCGAGCGCACCGTGTCCCGCGGGTCCCTAACAACAACGAGGACTCTCGCGTTCGGCCATGTACGAAAAATCAGGTCGAGCTGGAACACATTCTCCGGCGTCTTGTCACCGAAATATCGCGGAGTGGGCAAGCCCTCTTCGGCGCGGACAAGCATGACGAAGTCCTGAAACGCTGCTCCAGGATCGTTCCACCGCAACCGCTCGACGATCGCTTCCTCGGAAGGAAATATGCCGCGTCTTTTCAAGTGGGTCGCGAAGGCCGATCCTGTCAGTAAGTTGACGACTTGTTGCTGGGAGCGTTCTTCCGCAACCATTTCGAGGAACGGACGGAGCAACTGGAACTCTTCCGGCAGAACATACACGCCCTCCACCGACCTCAGCAGCGCCTTTGCGAGGGTTGTCCCGCTCCGAGGTGCGCCCACGATGAAGAACGGTTGAGGCTCGCGTTTCTCTATCACTTCTTCTCTTTCTGACCGCGCTCACTGTGGCGCCGCTCCATCGCGACCGAAGAACGGTCGCCACTCCAGTACTCGAGGAGGCGAGCTTCCCATCCGGGTCGCTGAGCGCGATTGTAGCTAGAGAGTGCGTCGTGCAAGTTTCGCGCTTCCCCGCGTCGCTGCACACCGCGCATAGCGCAATCTCTCAACGAGCACATGGCGCGCGCAGAAGCCAAGAACACGAGAGGCTCGACGAACAGCGATCCAGGCCAAGTCAGGCAGTCGGTCCGACGAGAACGCGACCGACCCGAAGTGGAAACATGAACGTGGTAACTTCTGCATCGCTGTCATCAGCTCGAAAGCGGGGATTGAGTATGGCGCCTCAAACACCGGTAGTTACATCGTCCACCGGCGCGATCGAAGACCGCTCCGCGGGCGCTCTAGGCTCTGAACGCAACATCACCACATCGACGGGGTCGATCCTGCGAGTGAAGAATGGTGCGACACAGCGTTGGCAGCCGCGCTTCACCCGACGGTTGTGGGTCAGCGATCTTTTCGTGCTCGTGTGGGTGGTCTACGGCACGCAGATCTTCTGGTTCGGAACCGGGAACGCAGCCTTGTCTCTCGCGCATGATGGGAGATTCAGTGCTGTGTCGTATTGGCTCGCCTCCGCTCTGATCGTGCTGCTGTGGTGGTGGGCCCTGTCGCTTGTCGACTCGCGTAGCTACAGAGTGATTGGTACGGGCACCTCCGAGTACATCCGAGTGATCGACGCCAGCGTGCGCCTCTTCGGCGTCATCGCGATTATTGCGTTCCTCTTCCAGGTGGATATTGCCCGCGGCTACCTACTCATTAGCCTTCCCGCCGGCATTGTGACGCTCATTCTCGTGCGATGGCTTTGGCGCCACTGGCTGTTCGCCAAGAGATTCAACGGTCAATACATGGCGCGAGTGTTGCTAGTTGGCTCCGAGAGTTCGGTCGCACAAATCGCTTCCGAACTCCAACGCAACCCCCGAGCGGGCTATCGCGTCGTTGGGGCCTGCGTACCATCAGGGCGAGTCGCCGACACAATCCCGAATACTGGCGTGCCGGTCATGGGCAGTGTCGAGACAGTAGAGCGCGCGATCGCGGCGACGCATGCAGACACTATCGCTGTGACGAGCGCGGACGAGCTTCCGCCAGACAAGGTCAAGCAGATTTCGTGGAGTCTGGAGGCTGGCAAGCAGCATCTCGTGCTCGCACCGAGCATCGTTGACATCGCAGGCCCGAGAATCCACATCCGCCCCGTGTCAGGGCTTCCCCTGATACACGTCGAAACGCCACGCTTCAGCCTTGGTCAGCGCCTACTCAAGCGTTCCTTCGATCTCGTTGCGGCGACAGGAATCGCGATTCTTATCTCGCCCATCTTGTTGATCGTCGCGATCGCAGTGAGTTGGACAAGTGTCGGCCCGATCCTCTACAAGTCCGAGCGGATCGGGATGAACGGAAAGCCCTTCCAGATGCTCAAGTTTCGGTCAATGAGAGTTGGCGCCGATAAGGAATTGAAGGCGCTGCTCGAGGCCCAGGGAACGAGCGAGAAGCCGCTGTTCAAGATCAAGGATGACCCCCGCATCACCCCCGTGGGCCGCTTCATCCGCAAGTACTCGCTCGATGAACTGCCCCAGATTTTCAACGTGATCGGTGGCTCAATGAGTCTCGTCGGCCCGCGGCCGCAGATTGCAGCCGAAGTAGCGCTGTACTCAGAGGCTGCGAAGCGCCGATTGCTTACGCGGCCGGGAATCACCGGTTTGTGGCAGGTAAGCGGCCGGTCGGCGCTCGACTGGGATGCGGCAGTGAGGCTCGACCTCTACTACGTTGAAAACTGGACCCTGGCGGGCGACATCGCGATCCTGTTCAAGACCGCCCGCGCAGTCATCGCGCCCGGCGAGACCGCTCACTGATCTTTCCCCCTCACCGAACACCACGACGCGGAGAACCCATGCGCCTATCTGTCATCGGATGCGGATATCTCGGAGCCGTGCACGCAGCGGCCATGGCCTCGATCGGTCACGACGTCGTCGGCATCGACGTCGATCAGCGCAAGATCGATGCCCTCTCGAAGGGTGAGGCTCCGTTCTTTGAGCCCGGGCTGCCCGAGATCCTTGCCGAAGGTGTGGCATCCGGTCGCCTGCGGTTTACGACCGACATGGCCGAGGCGAAAGGCGCCAAGGTCCACTTCATCGGCGTCGGCACTCCGCAGCAGAAGGACGGCTACGGCGCCGACCTCACCTACGTGAACGCCGCCATCGACGGCCTCCTGCCCTACCTCAGTGAGGGCGACATCGTTGCGGGCAAGTCGACGGTTCCCGTCGGCACGGCAGCTGAGCTGACGCCGCGGGTCGAGGCGGCGGGCGCCACGCTCGTGTGGAACCCCGAGTTCCTGCGCGAGGGGTGGGCCGTGCAAGACACCATCG
>MDTC01023318.1_pt1 | contig 11352 bp, 7 predicted proteins | sample 811181 | NCBI WGS metagenome assembly MDTC01 (sample SAMN05326644, study PRJNA326480) | marine metagenome | isolation source: seawater | place: Pacific Ocean: North | collected 2011 | reverse complement strand
TCATCCCCTGTTTGGCAATATTATCAATATTCGGCGTTCGCATATCTGTTGCCCCTTGAATCGATAAATCGCCGTAGCCTAGATCATCAGTAAAAATGATGAGGATATTAGGGGGGCTACCTTCAGAATTATTTTGAGCAAACACATAAGTGAGTAAGTAAAAAGATAACAATAGTAATCGTTTATTCATCATTTATTCTCCTTAATACCCGAATCTACACATCGAAATCCTGTATGACTAAGGCCGGTATCCTGGCTAGAGCGCATCCGTCTTGAAACACGGTATCCGCTGCAGTAGCTATCGTTGCACAAATAAGACCCACCCCGAATAATACGTTTGGACATAAGGGGTTCATAAGGATCCAATGAACTGTCAGGACCTGTGGGGTTGATACATATCTCCTTTTCGGCATCCATGGTGTAGGAGTCATAATGGTATAAATCGTTACACCATTCCCACACGTTTCCTGCCATATCATAGAGACCGTAACCATTGGGCATATAAGACATTACAGGTGCGGTACCATAAAATCCATCCTGAACCGTGTTTTCGTAAGGAAACATTCCTTGCCAGAAATTGGCTTTGGCTGAGGATTTATCAGCAGAAACATTGCCCCATGGATAGATTGGATTATCCAATCCCCCCCGAGCAGCCCACTCCCACTCTGCTTCTGTTGGTAACCGTTTTCCCGCCCACTGGGCATAGGCAACAGCATCATCCCAGGCTACATGAATTACTGGGTGGTCCATTAAATTCTCAATACTGCTCCCAGGACCTGTAGGATGCTTCCAATTTGCGCCAATTGTCCATGCCCACCATTGTGATTCATCATTAAGTGAAACCGGACCATTGGTGGCTCTAAATACTACAGACCCTGCCTGCAAAATATTTTCAGCCGGTTTTGGCGTACCTACCGGTAGATCAATTTTCATTTTTTCCCAGTTAATATTTTTTTCAGCGATCGTTATATAGTTTGTGCTTGCTACAAATTTTGCGAACTGGCCATTTGTCACTTCATGTATATCCATGTAAAAACTGTCTACCGTTACCATATGGCGTGGAAATTCATCGGCACTAGCCTGGGGATCATTGCCCCCCATTTCAAATGTGCCCCCTGGAATAAGTTTCATTGCTTCATAACCAATAGTTTGGGATCTTTGGGAAGAATGTTTTGTGCAACCATGGATGATCATTACCAAAACTACACAAATGATAATTGAATCTTTTAGTGAGGTTCTCATCACTTTTTATTTCGAGTATTCCGGGTTGAGGCGAGGCATAGAGGCATTCACTTGTTGACGCCAATCGGTTAATAAATGTAAAAGCTCTTTCGCTTTTTCAGGATTCGCTTTATTCATGTTATTCTTTTCTCCTACATCCTCTTTGAGATTATATAACTCTACATGATTATCCTCTAAAAATTCCAGTAATTTCCAATCACCCTGACGGATAGCACTCACAGGCTTAGTGGTGTGATAATAATGCGGATAGTGCCAATAAAGCACTCGTTGCTTCAATTCAACCTGGGGATCTTTCAAAACGGGTATTAAGCTTATTCCATCGAATGCTGCAACCTGACTGGAATCCCATTTCAGATTTACCATTTCCAATAGTGTTGGGTAAAAATCCTGAGTAGTAATCGGGTAATCAGATATTGTGTTTGGAATTGTTATATCCGGCCAACGGATGATAGTCGGAACGCGAATTCCCCCTTCATATAAAGAACCTTTCCCCGAACGGAGAGGAGCGTTGTCAGTTACCGTCTGCCCATCCCATTCATTAATAAATCCACCGTTATCCGAGGTGAAAACCACAACTGTGTGATCAGTAAGCTTGAGTTCATCCAATTTGGCCATCAATCTCCCGATATTTTCATCCAGACTATGCACCATCGCCGCATAAACAGCATTCTGGTGAGACATACCGGATGCCAACTTCTTTTGGTAGTATTCCACTAATTCTTTTTTACCTTCAATAGGGGTATGAACCGTATAATAGGAAAGGTTGATAAAAAATGGCTCCTCTTTAAATCGCTCCATAATGGAAATAGCTTCATCAGTTAGTCTATCGGTAAGGTATTCGCCCTCCCGGTTTAAGTCATACTTCCCATTTACATTTCTTTCTAACCCAGGTACAAAACGGTAAGAGCGGTAAATCTCCCCACGATAAGGATAGAAGAAAGTAGGAGGAGCACCCCACACGGTTGCTCCTACATTGATGTCAAAGCCCTGCGTTTCTGGGAAGTGTTCTCCATCCCCTACGTGCCATTTGCCCAGGTGAGCGGTCACATAACCTTCTGCCTTCAATGCATCCGCAATTGTTACTTCATTCACTGACAGATTAGCAGATACATCAGGAGGAATCAATTTTCGAGCAAATTGGTTATTAATGGCTGCCTCTCGCCAGATGGTCATGTTGAGTTTTGCAGGAGATTTTCCTGTAAGAAGAGCTGCCCGTGTCGGTGTGCAGATAGCTGCGGCAGCATAAGCATTAGTGAATTTTTGAGCGCTAGCAGCGAAAGCATCAATATTTGGGGTTTCATGCAAGTCAGCACCATAACAACCCAGGTCAGCCCAACCCAAATCGTCAACGGTTATCACGAGAATATTGGGAGAGCGTTCATTTAGCGTTTCTGCGCAAGCAGAAAAAATACCAATCAGTCCAATAATCAAATAGTAAAATGGTTGTTTCACATTGATATGATTATTGGGTTTAAGCTCCTTATTTATTGGTTTGCAAGCCCCAAAAAGAAGCATTGCCATAAGAAACGATGTGAGGTTTTTCATGCTGAATTCATTTAATGATTTATATAGTTACTTTGCACTTTTCATCAAGTCTTGTTCTTGGGGACTCAACTTAGAAAACTCTTTCCTTGAAGGTAATTTTGGATTATACATCTTAGCTACCTCATATGGCAACACCCAGGGTCCATTCCAAGCAACAATTTCTTTTTGCACACTTACAACCCTATCTTCGATAAGCAGTGTCATCTCTTGTAATTTATCAGTATTGGCCTGAGATAAATCCTCCGTTTCGTTAGGATCCTTTTTGAGGTTGTACAATTCATAAGATGCTAGTTTTCTGTGGACTAGATAATCATTGAATGAAGTACCCGGTATGTAGTCTTCAAATTTTGCTATTATCTTCCAGTCCTTCTTTCTAACCGTCGTCTTCCATCTTCCCATCCAGATGGGAAGTGTTTTGCGTTCTATCGTTTTTTCATCGAAAGCAGGTAACATACTTGCACCATCAAGCGGTTCATTATTCATTGGTTTCATTCCAAATATATCATAGAGTGTAGGCACAAAATCGAAGAATGTCAGTATCTCATCTACTACTTTTGCGCTTTCAATTTTTCCTTTCCAGTACATGACTGTTGGCACTCTAATTCCTCCCTCATATAATCTTGCTTTATGCCCCCGCAATCCATTAGTAGAACGTCCTTCCCATCCAGCTTCTAGGTTTTTAGGGCCATTATCTGATGTAAAAGTAATCCATGAGTTATTATCCAGATCCTCTTTTTTCACGTAGTTCATAAATCGTCCTATCTGGTGATCCATATGATCGATATTAGCATAATACTCGCCTGCAACTTTACCATACTCAGCGTACTTTTGAGTAAACTCTACAGGTTGTGCTAATTTTAGATGAGGTTCATGAAACCACAAAACCATCAAGAATGGCTTTGTTTTATCTTCACGATTATCTAACCACCGCATTGCGTGATCGACTACTATCTGTGAACTATATCCTATCATTTCGCCCATAGCTTTTCCGTTGAGATAAAAGTTGGTAGGGTTTTTATGTGTAGGCTCTGCATTGTTTTGTGTTCCCAACCAATAGTCAAAACCATGATCGCCGGGGTTTGGCGTTGATTTATCTTCCATGTTACCCAACAATCCCCATTTGCCAAAAAAACCAGTATCATATCCCTGTGTCTTGCAAATATCGGCAAGGGTCACCTCCTTATCTTTAAGGTGAACTATAGAGTTGTTAGGGATATATGTATAAATTCCATTTCGATAAGGTGTGCGTCCAACCATTATACCTGCTCTACTTGGTGAACAAGTATAATGACCTGAATAGAATTGAGTAAATTTAGCTCCAATGGATGCCAACTGGTCAATGTTTGGAGTTTCAATTATTTCATTACCAAAACTGCCTAGTTCTCCATACCCTAAATCATCAGCCATCATAATAATGATGTTAGGCAAATCAGAAGAACTTTGGTTATCGTTTATGCATGATAAAAAAGCTGTCGCAATCATTAAAAATGATAATAATTTTAGTCTAATTATATTTTCAAATTTCATATTCACTTTTATCTATTTAATTATTAATACCTATTAGCATTAAAGATCAAACTTCCCGGGGAGATCATCGATGTAATGCTGCAATTCCATCTTCATTTCGGCCAACTTCGCTGCGTAATTTGGATCCTTCGCAAGATTGCTCATCTCATTGGGATCTTCTGCCAGGTTGTAAAGCTGGTCCAGATCAAAGTAACCAGGCCTCTTTCCATAGTTATGTAATCCCGCCGTACTCCCTCCTGGAATCAGATCCATGTGACTGAAAGGCATTGTAGGATCATCTTCATTGGCCATCATCATATTTCTGAAGCGACGCGTTTCATTGTAAGCTTCTAGGGCAGACTTGCGCTCATCAAGCGTCCAGTTGCGTGCATATTCCGGATAGCGCAAGGCATAGTACTTGAAATCACCTTTGATGACAGCCCGCGCATAGCCAATTTCAAAATATAGCGACTCCCGGGACGCATTACTCGTGTTGTCCAAAACGGTCTTAAAGCTCTTGCCATCGAAATGGTCGTCGACATCCCGCATACCTGCTAACTCGAGAATCGTAGGAGCAAAATCAATATTAGAGATACGTGAGTCAGATATGTTACCCACTTTGAAGCCACCGCTCCTCCAGACTATACTCGGGTTGAGGACTCCACCCTGATAAAGCGTCGCCTTGCCATGCTGACCGTGGTCGTTGAAGAAGAAGATGATGGTATTATCAAGAACGCCTTTCTCTTCCAGCTTGTTGAGCAACGCTCCGACCGCGTCATCCAGCCACAGCACCAGCTCCTTCCAGTTTCCATCCAGGCCAGCTTCTTCGATGCGCATGTTCAGACTTTCGCGACTTGGTAACACGTTGGGCATTTCGTCAAGATAGCCGGCAGCCGTCACGAGTGGGTCCGCCTTCCATGACCGCTCAGGCGTATTTGGTCCGTGTGGAATTGTGGTAGCGTAATATAGAAAGAATGGTTGCTCATGATATTGCTCGATGAACTGCTCGCCTGCCTGTGCAATCCAGTCCATGTTCTGCACTGCCAGATCGGCTAGTCCGAGAATTTTGGGATTATTATGGTAGACTCCACCAGCGTAGTCAAAGTCACTACCCAGAACTGCCTGTTCAGATTTGCGGTAGTTCTCATTCACCAACCTTGCGATTTCTGGATCCCGTGCATCTGCCTGGTAATCCGGAAACGTATACATCTTTTCTCCCTCGATCACGTGATTCTTGCCCACAAACCCCGTGACATAACCCAACTCTTTCAAGTAGGATGTGAGGATCTTGTCTTCGGAGGTTATGAAAGGATTCCAGTCGATCACGGTTTGCCCCTCCTCACTTATGGTGCGCTTAAGGAATTCAGTATTCTTGGCTCTACTAGCATAGTTGCCTGTCAGGACATTGTAGCGGCTTGGCGTACACACTGGAGAGGCTACGTATTGGTTCATCATGATTGTCCCCTCGCGCGCCAGCCGGTCGATGTTCGGGGTCAGGTTCTTACCTTCGCCCTCTGGCAGAAAGTTGAACATCTCCGGATACATGTCATCCGCGATGAAGAAGACGATGTTAGGCCGTTTTGTGTTTGCATCCGTAACGACAGAGTTGCAACCAATGCCCAAAAACAAAACCGTACCAAGCAAGGGTAGTAAAAGTGTTGGCCTTTTCAGATTATTTTTTTTTGTGTACTTCATATTCCTTATATCCATTTTTAATTAATTTCAAATCGTTACCTCTGGGATTATTATTCATTACTTCTAACTTTAATTCAATGATAGATGCCAGCACAAACATTTAATTGTGCCCATATTTTTTCTCATCTCGATATACCTGAACTTCTTCGTGATCATATTCCGGGAGGAATTTTTTCAAATCGTCTTTAACTTGATCAAATGCAGGATCACTGGCTAGGTTTGTCCATTCCATGGGATCTTTTTCTCTGTCATATAGTTCTTCAGCACCATTCACATAATGGATATATCGCCATTTTTTGGAACGTAAAGCATGCTTTTTGTAATTATTGGTTGTTAAAACTGGAATGTCTCTTTCAATTGATGGATCTTTTAACATATCTAAAAGACTGTGTCCTTCCACTTTTTTGTTTACCGGGAGGTTGCAGATATCACTTAAGGTTGGGTAAATATCAAGTAGGCTCACTGGTTCGTCACATATACCACCCACCCTTGCAACATTTGGAGCTACAAATAGCAAGTTACTACGTGTTGACTCCTCCCACAAGGTGGCCTTTCTCCAATGAAGTTTTTCTCCTAAATGCCAGCCGTGATCAGAAAATAGTACGATTACTGTATTGTCCCGAAATTTGCTATTGTCAAGCGCATCTACAACTCTTCCCACGCATTCATCGGCAAAGCTGATGCTTGCAAGATAGGATTGCACTGCTATTTTCCATTTATCATTTTTCAGGATACGTCTGTGGTCACTATCTGGTCTCGTAACCCAGTTCGTCATTATATGCGGAATATCATTATGATCATCATTATTTACTTCGGGTAAAATGATACTGTCAAGTGGAAATTTGTCGTAATATTTTTTAGGGACATTCCATGGTAGATGTGGTCTATAAATTCCAAATGCTAAAAACAATGGCTTATCATAATTTGACTGCAATTGATTAATCACCCAATCTGCAGAACGCCAATCACCCATTTTCTCTGGACCAATATCAATTAAGGGACTTCCAAAGTGAGAATATTCTTTTATCAATGGCGAATTTTTATTCGGTTTTGGGTCATTAGGTTCGTTTTTTTCCTGAGAAGGCCAGTAGTCGTCCCATGAAGCTGGATCTGGATCTGATCCGTGATAGATTTTGCCAGCACCAATTGCTTTATAGCCATTGTTCATAAAATGCTGGGGTAAAGTAATAGCATCTTTCAGAACAGGACTTCCCCTGAATAATTGGTTATTTTTATATATACCAGAAGATGCTGGACTAATGCCAGTCATTAATGCTGCCCTTGAAGGTCCACAAAGTGGAGCTGCGCAATGTGCGTTTGTAAACAGTACACCTCTTTTTGCTAAAGCATCGATGTTTGGCGTGATTGCCTTTGGGTATCCACCTAAAACACCAACCCAATCATTAAGATCATCAACGGATATGAAAAGGACGTTAGGCTTATCTGGAACCTTAGTTGATATTGTACATCCACTTATCAATACAATTGAGAGGTAAATAAATAGGAATTTAATTTTAATCATTGGTGAAAAATCAATAGTTCTCAATAAAATATTCTTTTTCATTTTTATCCTTTCTGCTTTGTTACTACTCAGCACTTTTTAATAAATCTTGTTCCTCAGCAGATAATGTCTTAAAAACACGCTTAGATGCTAAATCTTTGTTAAACCAAGTACCCACATTATATGGCAATACTCTTGAACCTTTCCAAGGTATCATATCTTCTTGAACAGCCATCCTCCGTTTATTAACAAGCTGCTTCATCATTTCATAGATTTCTGCATTTTGCTCAACCAAGTCTTTTGTTTCATTAGGATCATCACTAAGATTATAAAGTTCATATTTCGTTATTTGACGCGTTTTTAAGTAAGATTGAAATGATGTTCCGATCTTATAATCTTCGAAATGGGCATACACTTTCCAGTTTTCATGGCGAATAGCCATATGCTTAACAGCCATCCAAACAGGAGGTTCTTCACGGTTCAGTTTTTCTCCTTTCATTGCAGGAAGCATACTTACACCATCAAGTGGGTCTTGGCTCATAGGGTCCGCCCCAAAAAGGTCGTAGAAAGTCGATACAAAATCAAAAAAAACAATTGGTTCTTTTATGGTTTTAGCACCTTCAAGTTTTCCTTTCCAATACATTACGGCAGGAACCCTATAGCCACCTTCGTATAATGATCCTTTTGTTCCTTTAAGCCCATTAGTAGAACGACCGTCTAATTTTTTTGGACCATTGTCAGAAGTGAAGGTTATCCATGAATTATCAACTAGATTCTTTTCATTTAGATAACTCATCATTCTACCTATCTGGAAATCCATATGATTTATGTTCGCATAGTAAGCACCTGCTATTTCCCCATGTTCTTCATATCTCTTTGTAAAAGATTCAGGTTGAGCCAGCTTACGGTGCGGTTCATGAAACCATAGTACTAATAAAAAAGGTTTTGATTTATCCTGCCTATTATTTAGCCATTCCATGGCATTATCAATAACAATCTGTGAACTGTAACCTTTTATTTCTCCTTCGGACTTACCATTTCGATAAAAATTTGTCGGATTTTTATGGGAAGGTTTTGCATTATTGTGAGTTGCCAACCAATAATCAAAACCTTGATCATCAGGAAAAGGCTGCGACTGATCCTCCATATCACCTATTAACCCCCATTTACCAAAAAAAGCAGTTTCATAACCTTGCTCTTTGCTAATCTCAGCCAGTGTTACCTGCTCATCCCTCAAGTGAACACATGAATTACTTGGAATGTACGTGACGATGTTATTACGAAATGGAGTACGCCCTGTCATCATTCCTGCTCTACTTGGCGAACAGGTGGGATGCCCAGCATAAAACTGTGTGAATCGCACGCCATCACTTGCTAATTTATCAATATTAGGAGTTTCAATAAATTGATGTCCCATATAACCTACATCTCCATATCCTAAATCATCAGCCATCATGATGATAATATTAGGTCTCTCATTGGTTGCCTTTGCACATCCCATCAATATTAGACTGGTGATAAACGATAAAATAATAATTCGATTTCTCATTTTTTCTTATTTACAATGGCTAATGATTCTAATACCAGCGTCCCTTTAAATTGTTCTTTTGGATTAATACAAAAAATGATTTCTCCTATTGATTTCATCTTTTCAAATTTATCCTCCCATTTCGAGATATCAGACGCAAGTGGTATTGTTATCTCTTGAATTTCTCCATTTGTAGATGGAAGGGAGGTGCTCGATAATTCTCCCCAATTATCTCCACTACTAATATGATATGCTACTGACAATGGCTGATTATCTATCGTCTTATATGCTAATTTTAAAACTAAGTTATTGGTCGCTTTTACATTTAGATCACCAACCTGTATCTTTTTCCAGTAATTGGCGTCATGCTCCACATCAATATGCAATAGTTGGTCTTTTACTGATAGTTGATAGCCTTCAACCCGTGTCCATAGATCTAGCACATCAGTATTTTCGAATGTCATTATTTTTTTCTTAATGAATTTGTTTTTTGTCTTTGACCATTTGACATGAGGTGGTGCAATAGGATTGTTAGAATTATTTTCTATACCTTTAGGTAATGCAGCTTTCCAGCCAGCATTTAATTTTTGGGATAATTCATTAACAAGGGATTCATTCTCCTTTTTGTAAGCAATATTTATACTCTCAATCGCATCATTCTTGTGATCGTATAGTTCGGTAGCATCGATCTTCCCATTTGACAATCTCCATTCTGTATAACGATAATCAGCAGTTCGCATACTATAGCCTTCCATTTTTCTTCCCCTTGGAAACTGGCTAAACGCAGCAGTTTTCCATTCTCTATGCGGATTCTCTAACAAAGGTTTTATACTGGTACCTTCTGTGTATTTAGGAATTTCTATATCTGTAAGATCGCAAAGCGTAGCATATAGATCAACATACTCTACAAGTTGAGTTGAGCGTTTCCCTTTCCTATGATTCGGAGATGAAACAATAAGAGGAGCACGCGTTGAATTTTCAAAATTAGTCGTTTTCCCCCACTTTTGCTGATGTCCAAGATGATAACCATGATCAGAAATAAATACGATAATAGTATTGTCATATTTTCCTGTCTCTTTAAGAGTTGCAATAAGCTTTCCTACTTGTGCATCGATGAAAGAAACACAGGCGGCATAAGCATGAATTAATTTGCGCTGGTAATCGTCGGGCAATACATGATTAGGAGAATTATAATAATTCAACCCAGCATACCTCATAAGCGTGTTATGAGTAGCCGAATAATGAGGAGAATCCTCAGGATGATATTGGTTTGGAGCCAATGGCATTTCACTCTGCTCGTACAAATCCCAGTATTTCTTAGGTGCATTATAAGGGAGGTGTGGTTTATTGAATCCAACCGCTAAGAAGAATGGTTCTTTAGACTCTTTTTGCTGTGCTATAATCTTTACCGCTTCTTGGGCAATCAATCCATCTTTGTATGCTTCATCGGGAACATCCGCACTTTCGTAAGGAGGAGTCTCATGACTCCGACCTCTTGCTCCTCCTTTCTCAATATTTTCAGGAAGTGCATAAAACTTTCCGGTATTCAAGCCTGTCTTAGGTTTGTAATGGTCTGTTTTTAGTTTATCAGATGGTGTACCATGGTGTATTTTCCCAAAGGTGTGGGCATAGTATCCATTTTGTTCAAAATATTCTGCTAACATGGGATGAGTAGGCCAAAATTCATTCATAAAATAATTGCTGTAGGGATAATCCACACCTGTAGTATTGGGGCGAACTCCACTTAGAAGACTTGCTCTGGAAGCAGAACAAACAGCTTGTTGTACATAGGCATTATTGAATAGCACCCCATTCCTTGCCAAATTATCAATATTGGGAGAATGAATATAATCAGCACCATAACAATTGAGTTCTGTGCGCAGATCATCTGCGATAATGAGCAATACATTGGGTTTCTCATTAGGGTTCTCATTTGCACAGGAGAGTATTGTAAAAGCTGTAAAAAACAAAAATGTCTTAGTTATTATTTGATTCATTTTCAAAGGATCCTCTTCAATCATTTAGTTTATACATATCTGGAAGTTCACTTTCAAAAACCGTAATAGGATGTGAAAAAAATTTAATAAAATCATCTACTGATTTATGTCCTGGATAGGGCGCATGAAAATGCTTAGTATTTGCATTTCGCCAAACAGATAAGTAAGCGATTCTTCTAGTGGTTTCATTAGCGTTAATCCCAGCTAAAATGACGTCTGACCACCAACCATCTATGTGAAGTTTATCTAATCCAGTTTCTGTTAAAGCTGCAATTTTACCTCGCTGTTCAGCTAATTTGACAACTACTTCAAGACTATTTATAAATGATACTGATTGT
>MDTC01257952.1_pt1 | contig 11353 bp, 10 predicted proteins | sample 811181 | NCBI WGS metagenome assembly MDTC01 (sample SAMN05326644, study PRJNA326480) | marine metagenome | isolation source: seawater | place: Pacific Ocean: North | collected 2011 | reverse complement strand
AGTAAAGGCGATCAAGCGCTGCACATAATCCAGCAGGGTATCGCTGGCATTAACATCGGCAGACTTGCGTCGAAACTCTGCAATCACTTCGGTGGACAGGCATTGTCTGACTTCTTCCACCTTGTCCCGCTCTGTGTTCATCTCCAGCAATTCGCGCTCGGCCTGCTGATCGGGATAACCGAGGCGCAAGCGCATCAGAAATCGATCGAGCTGAGACTCAGGCAGGGGGTAATGTACCTGCCGCGGTTACTGGATTCTGCGTCGTGATAACGAAGAAGGGATCTGGTAAATTCCGAGTCTCCCCCCAACGGTGACCTGGCGTTCTTCCATCGCTTCCAGGAGGGCGCTCTGGGTCTTCGGTGTGGTGCGATTAATTTCATCGGCCAGCACCAACTGACTGAAAATGGGTCCTGGGTGGAAGCTGAACTGGCTGCTATTCTGATCAAAGATCGAGATACCCAGATTATCCGCTGGCAACAGGTCACTGGTAAACTGGATGCGGTTGTATTTCAGATGCAAGGCTTTGGCCAGCGCGTAGGACAGCGTTGTCTTCCCCATGCCTGGAAGGTCTTCGATTAGCAGATGTCCACCGGGAAATAGACAGCACAAGGCCAGCCGGATCTGATGATCCTTACCGAGCAGTGCCTTGCTCACTTCTTTAACCGTTACCTGAACTTGTTGTGAAAACTTATTCTCTACAACATGGGCCCTAGTATCGGTTGCATTGTCTAGATTGAGTGAAAACATAATCAGCTATTGCTTTTTGGGCTAATCTTTCTCATGCATCAGTGCTCATGTCAGAGACTATATTGTGTTCCCGTGTACGTTTATGCTTCTTTTTGGCTTTCTTAGCGGCGTCATTGCGGACATTTTCAAGGCGTCGTAAATACACTTCATCCACACCGCCGGTTATGTATTCACCGTCAAATACCGAACATTCATAGCGCCCAATGGCCGGATTACCTTCCCTGGCTGCGGCGATGAGATCATCGAGATCCTGGTAGATCAACCAATCCGCGCCAATCAGTTCTTCAACCTCATCTTCTGTCTTGCCGGCGGCAATCAACTCCGCCGCGGAGGGCATGTCGATTCCATAAACATTGGGATACCGAATCGCAGGCGCGGCAGATGCAAAATAGACTTTCTTGGCACCGGCATCCCTGGCCATCTGGATGATTTGCTTGCAGGTTGTCCCGCGCACGATAGAGTCATCCACCAGTAGTACGTTTTTACCTTTAAATTCGAGTTCGATGGCGTTGAGCTTCTGCCGCACGGATTTCCTGCGCTCGCTCTGCCCCGGCATAATAAACGTACGGCCGATATATCTGTTTTTAACGAATCCTTCACGGTATTTCAGATCCAGGCGATTGGCCAGTTCCACGGCGGACGTTCGACTCGTGTCGGGGATAGGGATAACCACATCGATGTCATTGTCCGGGCGCAGCCGCTTCAACTTATCTGCCAGCTTTTCACCCATGCGAAGACGAGCCTTATACACCGAAATATCGTCCATTAAAGAATCGGGTCGCGCGAAGTACACATGCTCAAAAATACAGGGTGTATGTTCACCCTGTTCTGTGCAGACTTTTGTATGCAGGCTGCCATCTACATCGATGAATACAGCCTCACCAGGTGCCACGTCTCTTTCTATAGAAAATCCCTGAGAGTCCAATGCGACACTTTCCGAAGCAATCATGTATTCATGGCCGTGGTTGGTTTTGCGACTTCCAAACACCAGCGGGCGGATGCCATTTCTGTCTCGAAATCCGAGAATGCCATAGCCGGTAATCATCACCACCGCTGCAAAGCCGCCCCGGCATCGGTCATGTACTCCCGCTACAGCTGCGAATAAATCTTCCGGTGTGGGTTCTATTTTTCCGCGACGCTGCAACTCGTGAGCAAATATGTTCAGTAGAACTTCCGAGTCGGAGTCGGTATTGATGTGACGCAGATCTTCCTTGAACAGGTCGCGACTGAGTTCCCCTGCATTGGTTAAATTGCCATTGTGAGCGAGGGCCAGACCGTAGGGTGAATTTACATAGAATGGCTGGGCGAGTGCCGGGCTGGAGCTACCCGCCGTGGGGTAGCGCACGTGGCCAATTCCCATCTGCCCGGTCAGACTTCTCATATGCCGGTTTCGGAACACGTCCCTGACCAGTCCATTGTCCTTGCGCAGATTCAGCTTGCCATTATCACTGGTCATGATCCCTGCAGCATCCTGCCCCCGGTGCTGCAGCACCGTCAGAGTGTCGTAGAGACAGACTCCTACTTCATCACTGGTTACTACTCCAACCAATCCGCACATAACATGCTCCGCGACGCATCAATTTTTCTAAAGCCGACCCCAGGCCGTCTATTGTCCCAAATTGACGCTATTCATGTCTTCAATAAAAATGCGTGACCACTCAATCATTGCCATGCCATGAGGTATCAACGTGGACTGTTGCCACTGCTCGGTCTCCGAAACAAACACGCTGCTGATGAACACAATCACCAGCACGATGATGACACCTCTGGCTGCCCCGAAAACCCCACCCAGCAACCGATCCACCAACTTCAGACCGGTAATCGTCAACAATTTCGACAGCAGATGATTGAACAGTGTGCCCAACATCATAATTACCACGAAAATCAGGGCAAGTGCCGTTACATAGCGCACACTGCCACTGTCTATGACATTGACCATAAACTCAGACAATGTCTCACTGTACACACGCGCCACCAGCAAAGCTGCGACCCAAGTCACCAATGACAAGACTTCTTTAACCAGCCCCCGCCATAATCCAAACAGGCAAGACAAGGTGGTTACTACCAGGATTGCCGTATCTACTCCATTCATGGCTCAGCCCACGTCAAATCCCTGCTTACAGTTGTTCCACTTCATAGAGAACCACCATGCCGGCCAGCTGGAACTCTTGCTGTAGCCTCTCCTGGTAATCCAGGACCCTCGAGCGCTCCAGCCAGGGTCCTACAAAGACACCGGTCAAGGCACCCTGTTCGCTGGCGATTGCTCGTGTATAGGCTTTGTATCCTGCAGCCTGGAGGCGCTTAAGCAGCGTGTTTGCATTGCTTTCATCCGAAAACGATCCCAACCGTACACTCCAGCCCTGTGGCAGGTCGCTGCTATCGAGGCTGGGAATGTCACGTGTAAAAGCGGGTTCGGAGGTGCTGACTTCAACGCGGCTTGTGGCAGGTTCTGGCGTTGTTTCGCTGTTTGCAGTAGGAGCTGGCTCGGCCTCGGTCAGCTCGCCATCGGTTGGCTCGGCATCGGTCGGCTCAGCCTCGGCCGCCTCGACATCGGCGATAATGACCGGACGAACTTGTTGTGGCTCAGCTAGGATGGGCACCACCGGAGTCGCGGGGATGCGACTGGAAATTTGGTTTTGATAGCTGCCCTGTCCGTCAAAAATTATTGGCAGAAAGATGAGCGCAAGAGCCAGCAGCACAACTGTGCCGACGATTCTCTGTTTAGTACCCGGCTTCAATCTGGAAGTACTCCGAACTCCACAAGCCCACGTTTCGGGGCCATTCTTGAAAACATTGAAGAGGCATTCATGCCGCCCTGCTCGGCTTACTCAGCTGGCGGGTGGCAGCTACTGTGTAGAATGAGCCGGTGATAACCACCAGATCCTCCGCAGCCGCGTTGCGACAGGCAGCCCGGTAAGCATCGACTGCATTCTCGAGCTGTTGCAGCACCAGCTTACCATCGCAACTTTCGAGTCGACTGAAGGCCACGTCAGCTGGCATGCAGCGAGGTTCTTCGACTTGCGCAATATAACAGATGTCCAGGCAGGATTCTAAGCTCTGAGCCATTCCTTCTATATCTTTATCTGCCATCACAGCGATGACTGCAGCTATTTGGCCAATGCCTGGAATAGTGGTTCGATACTGGTGCAGTTTCCGGGCCAGCAGGCCTGTAGCTGCTGGGTTATGGGCGACATCGAACACCACATTTCGACCAGTTTCCCGGTCAGTTCTAAGCTCGAAGCGCCCCGCCAGTGTCAGACCTTGCAGAGCGGCGCGAATGGCAGCTACATCCCATGCCGGTAACAGCAGTGCCAGCGCCTGCAGGGCAAGTACTGCGTTAGGCAGTGGAATGCCCGGCAGGGGCAAATCTGACGCCAACACCGGCTGCCCATTAGCATCCCGACCGCTGAACGTCCAACAGGTCGCATCGGCTTGCAGAGTACTCTGGCAATCTACTCCGATTCGGTACAGTGGTGCGCCGAGTCGGGTCGCTTTCTGCAAGATATTTCTCAATGGAGAATCATCTCCGTAGAGTATGGGCGTGCCGGCACGTATGACACCCGCCTTCTCCGCGCCGATGCTCTCCAGATCACTGCCGAGCCAATCCTGATGATCGAGGCTGATATTGGTAATGATCGACACATCGGCATCGATGATATTTACTGCATCTAATCTGCCACCCAAGCCTACCTCGAGAATGGCGACATCGAGAGCTGCTCGATTGAACAACCACAGTGCTGCGAGTGTGGCAAACTCGAAATAACTCAATGAGTGTTCACCACGGCTTCCCTCGACTGCCGCGAAGGCATCGCAGAGTTGCCGATCATCCACTTCGTTCTTCTCGATCCTGATGCGCTCGTTAAAGCGATGCAGGTGTGGTGAGGTATAGCTCGCCGTTCGATAGCCACAACTTTGCAGTACCGCCTCGAGGCAACAGACACAGGAACCCTTACCATTGCTTCCCGCTACGACAATAACCTGTCTGGCAGGCTTGCTTAGCCCCATGCGCTTCGCCACAGCACGGATACGCTCCAGACCCAGTTCGATTTCCCGTGGATGTACGGACGCAATGTAGCGCAACCAGAAATCAAGGTCGGCGGCTTCATCTCTGCTCTGGGGCATCAAGATCCTGTGGCTTTAAAGTACAGCAGCTTTTCCAGCAATGAGGCAATTTTGTGGCGCAGCTCACGACGATGCACGATCATATCGACCGCCCCGTGCTCCAGTAGAAATTCGCTGCGTTGAAATCCTTCCGGCAGTTTCACGCGTACGGTTTGACGAATAACATCCGGTCCAGTGAAACCGACCAGTGCATTCGGTTCGGCGATGTTAATGTCCCCCAGCATGGCCAGGCTTGCGGAGACGCCTCCATAGACCGGATCAACCAGCACCGAAATATAGGGCAGCGAATGGGTTTTGAGTCTCTCCAGGGCAGCCGAGGTCTTGGCCATCTGCATCAGGGATACCAGGGCTTCCTGCATGCGAGCTCCTCCGCTGGCCGAAAAGCACACCAGGGGTAATTTTTCAGCGATGCAGGTATTGACTGCCTGAGTAAACTTTTCGCCAACCACCGCTCCCATAGACCCGCCGATAAAACCGAATTCAAATGCGGCAACGACTACCGCAGTGCCCTTCACCCGACCCTTAACGACCACCAGGGCGTCCTTCTCGCCGGTGCGCTTCTGAGCGGTACTCAACCGATCTTTATAGCGTTTTAGATCCTTGAACTTGAGCAGGTCCATCGGCGCCAATTCTGTGTTCAGCTCTTGCTGTTCATCGGCGTCCAGAAACAATTCAATGCGTCGCCGGGCGCTGATGCGCAGATGATGGTCACACTTTGGACAGACGTCGAAGTTCTCGGTCAGGGACTTCTTATAGAGCATGGCATCACAGCGGGGGCATTTCTTCCAGACCCCTTCCGGCACCGTGGCTTTCTTCTTGATATCGGTCCTGCCAGTTGAAATCGACGGTAAAATTTTGTCTATCCAGTTCACTAATATCCCTTTATTTCAAATAGTTATATATATTATTTAATCTGGTTTAGCGCATCTCTGACAACAGCAATTTCGGCCGTACAATGTTGTAAATCGGCGCTGCTTTGCAGCTCATGTGCGGGCAACTTGGCGATCCGCTCTACCAGGGCACTGCCTATCACGACCCCGTCTGCCAGTTTCCCCATAGCCTGTGCACTCTCGGCATCTTTTATACCAAAACCAATCACTATCGGTAAGTCAGTTAGACCCCGTAAAGCAGCAATTTTCTCCCCTACCGACTGATGATCTGTCAGGGCGGCGCCGGTAACCCCCTTGAGCGACACGTAATACAGATACCCTGTGCTGAGTGAGGTAATCGCACTGGCCCGTGCAGCGCTCGTGGTAGGTGCTACCAGGTAGATTGTGTCGACTCCCTCGGCCTGCAATTTGCCGTGCAACTCAGCGGACTCTGCCGGAGGCATATCGACGATTAACACCCCGTCTACCCCTGCCTCACAGGCGCTGGCGACGAATTGGACGTAGCCCATGATTTCTATCGGGTTCAGATAGCCCATGAGTACAATGGGAGTGACAGCGTCTTTGACCCGGAATTCCTGTACCAGATCCAGCACATCTTGCAGGCAAGTGCCTCGCGCCAGTGCTCTTTCGACGCCACGCTGAATGACCGGTCCGTCTGAGGAGGGATCACTGAAGGGTATGCCCAACTCGATTATGTCAGCACCGCGCCCCACCAGGCCGTGCATTAACTGCAGCGTGCTGGCCAGGTCAGGATCACCGGCGACCAGGTAGGGAATAAGTAACTTATTCCCTGCTTCCCTGGCACCTTCGACTGTCTGCGCGATACGACTCATGGTACGTAATTACAACTCTATCCCTTCAATTCTGGCTACAGTCTCAATGTCTTTGTCGCCGCGTCCTGACAGGTTGATTACGAGCGACTGCTCAAACTCCATGTCGGCGGCCAGCCGTGCCGCATAGGCCACCGCATGACTACTCTCCAGCGCTGGGATAATTCCTTCCAGTTCGGTCAGTTGATGAAAAGCGGCCATCGCCTGCTTGTCCGTAGCAGCCACATAGTTAACTCTCTTGAGGTCTTTTAACCAGGCATGCTCAGGGCCGACTCCTGGATAATCCAACCCTGCCGATACCGAATGTGTCTCCATGATCTGGCCAGCAGCATCCGTCATCAGGTAAGTCCTATTGCCATGCAGAACACCCGGTTTACCGGCGCACAGTGGTGCAGCATGGTCCTTCGTATCGAGCCCCTTGCCGGCAGCTTCCACGCCGTACATGGCGACGTTGGCATCTTCCAGAAACGGGTGAAACAGTCCAATTGCATTGGAGCCACCGCCGACGCAGGCAACCAATGCACCGGGTAAGTGACCAATTTGTTCTAATGATTGTGCCCGCACTTCTCGACCAATGACACATTGGAAATCTCTCACCAGCTGGGGATAAGGATGGGGGCCCGCCACGGTGCCAATGATGTAATAGGTATTATCTACATTGCTGGCCCAATCCCGTAACGCTTCGTTCATAGCGTCTTTCAGGGTGCGCGAGCCGGACGCCACCGAAACTACATTTGCTCCGAGCAGCTTCATGCGATAGACATTAGGAGCCTGCCTGACGATATCATCGGCGCCCATATAGACATGGCATTCCAGACCCAGCCTCGCCGCCACCGTGGCACTCGCGACACCGTGTTGTCCCGCTCCGGTTTCGGCGATGATGCGGGTTTTTCCCATGTGTCTGGCCAGCAGTGCCTGACCGATGGTGTTATTTATCTTGTGTGCGCCGGTATGATTAAGATCTTCCCGCTTCAAGTAGATTCTGGCACCACCGCAGGCCGCCGTTAAGCGTTCGGCAAAATACAGAGGCGAGGGTCTTCCGACATAGTGTTTCAGCTCGTAATCGAACTCTTCCCAAAATTTCTCATCCGCCGCCAGACGTTCGTAGACGCGCGCCAGTTCTTCGACGGCACCGATCAGCGTTTCGCCTACGAAGACACCCCCATAGGGTCCGAAGTGGCCGCTGCTATCGGGCCCGTCAAATCCTGGTAGGCTGCCGCCCGAGGCGACATCAACGTCAGACACTTCTCGCTCCTTCTATAAACAACTTTATCTTGTCGGGGTCTTTGATTCCCGGTTGCGTCTCAACACCGCTACTGACATCCACACCAAACGGCCTCAGGCGTAGCACAGCTTGCTGCACGTTGTCCGGATGCAGACCACCAGCCACTACTAACTTCTGCCCGTGGGTTCTGGCAATCTGTTCCGCTTCTGTCCAATTAAAACTCAACCCGGTGCCACCTGGCACTTTTTCATCGTGGCGGTCCAGCAAGATCATTGCTGCCGACTCATACTTGTCAATCGCAACCGCCAGGTCCAGTCCCGCGCCTACCCGAATGGCCTTCATATAGGGCAAGCCAAACGACCCGCAGAATGCGGCGGATTCATCTCCATGAAACTGCAAACAATCCACCAACCCAGTACTCACTACGCCACATACTTCATCGGCCGCAGGATCGACAAACAGCGCGACTACCTGAATCCCGTCAGGTAATCCTTCCAGGATTAGGGGCATGTTCTCGGTTACTACAGAGCGTGGGCTCGGTTGATAAAACACTAGGCCTACGGCATTGGCACCTGCCTCGGCAGCCGCCATTGCATCTTGCTGTCGCGTGATGCCGCAGATTTTTATCCAGAGTTTCGGCAAGACAGGTTACGGGTCGCGAAAGCACGCTATTCTATCACAATAAGTTCGAATCACTGCCCTGTAAAAAGGCCGGCGTCTGCGTACTTGATGGCAACCCGAATGCCGATGGGTAGGCTACGCCAACCAAATATAGCCCGTCCGGCGGCGCTGTCATACTGGACTGGGTTCTGTCACGACAGGCGATCAATTCTTTGACCCAATCGGCACCGCGCTTTCCCCTGCCTATGTCCAGCAGCACCCCGGCAATGTTACGTACCATGTGCTGCAGGAAGGCATTTGCCCGTACTTTAAACACAATAAATCCGTGCTGTCTGGTGACCGATGCATGACTGATATTGCGAAACGGCGAATTGGATTGGCAAGCTGCTGCCCTGAACACGGAAAAGTCCTGCTCCCCGAGTAGAGCCTGTGCTGCTTCATGCATAACGGGTATATCGAGGCTTTCCCTGACATGGGTTGTGCGTCCGGCCATGATCGCAGACGGAGTCTCTTGCTGATACAAAACATAGTGATAGTATCGTTCTGTGGCTGAAAACCTGGCGTGGAATTCCGGCTTCACCTTCCTCGCCCAAAGCACACGGATGGCTGCGGGAAGCAGGCTGTTAGCGCCACGGGTCCATGCCTTGTCACCCCTATCAACCGGAGTGTCAAAATGTATCACCTGGCACGTTGCATGCACGCCGGCGTCGGTTCTTCCAGCGCAAACTGAGCTAATTTCAGAATCGGCTATCTGGCTAAGCGCAGTCTCAACCGTAGATTGAATGGTTTTCACTTCAGGGGAAGATTGCTTTTGCCAGCCATTAAATGCCGAACCATCATATTCGATAGCGAGCGCAATCCTGGCATTACTATTAGGTGAACTCTCTGAGTTTGACAAGCAGCGTCAATCAGATAAATTGCTGAGGGAAGCAAGCAGATTCTTTGCTTCTTCGACCTGATCTTTAGAACCTTCCTTTATGACTTCTTGCAATATTTCTTCGGCGCCCTCGGTGTCTCCCATTTTCTGATATGCATAGGCTAACTCGAGCTTGGTTGCCGTCTCATCATCTGAGAGCATTTCTACTTCTTCTATCTCTCCAACGGACTCTATTTCCACCTCGTCTTCATCAGAGAGGAATCCGAGATCTTCCAGGTCCTCTTCCTCATCGAACTCCAAAGACATGGGGGTATCTTCAGCTTCAGCGGTAGATTCCTGTGCGGATGTTTCTTCCTTCTTGACCGGCTCTTCTTCGGGTTTGTCTTCCTCATAACTAAATTCGAAACTATCGTCATCGAAGGAATCCAGATTGATTCCCAGATCATCCAGGAATGAGGCTGCTTCTCCACTTTTCCCTGCTTGCTCGGCGTCGTCTTTGGCTGGCTCCACTTCTGCCTCTGGCTCTGGCTCTGGCTCTGGCTCTGGCTCGACATCGACATCTGTTTCCATTTCTACTACGTCCAGCTCCGATTCGTCTTGTGTTGGCGCTTCTTGCTCAGGTGCTGCGTCGGTTACAGCCTCTGCAGGTCCCACATCACCGAATTGCTCTCTGAGGTTTTTCACCTGCCTGTCGATCACGGGGCTCAACTGAGTAGCAAGGATTTCGGCATGGCTATCGAACAGCGCCAGGTCTCCCTGCAGAGTAACCACTTCGAGTAACCTCAGTCGCAAATCATGATTGTCAGGACCATCGTCGACGGCCGACTCCAGTAAGCGGACGGCGTCCTCCAACTGATCATCTTCTATGAGTGCGTCGACACTGGCGTTCAGCTCACCCATGTCTGCCGGGGCGGGGTCGGCATCCTCATCGAGGCCGCCGATTAATTCATCCAGCTCACTATCCAATTCGCTATCCGGGTCAGTATCCTTCAGCACCACTGCCCCTTCATCTGCCGTTACCTCGGTCTCTTCACTTTCGGCCGCGAACTCCTGTTCCGCCAACTCATCGAGGGATTCGTCTTCCGATTTTGTTGACTTATTGCGGCGTAGCAACAGGACTACCAGTAGCAGGATCACCAGTGCGATCCCGAATCCCATCATCAGTGTATTACCGGTAAGAATGCGCATGACATCGTCGAAGAGGGTGCTTGAGCTAGAAACCGGAATGGCGGTTTCCACCTCCGCTGCAGCCAACAGTGCCGCCTGCTCAGCCTCTGCTTCTGCTTCTGCTTGCGCCTCTGCCTCGCCAGCCGCTGTGGCCAGGGATTCCTGCAACTGCGCAAGTTGCAGATCCTGCAGACGAATGATTTCCTGCGCCTCGGCTATCTGCTCCTCCAGTTCTGCCATCCGCGAATCAAGATCCTCGCGTTCTATACGTGCCCGGTCTGCTTCTTCCTGGCGCAATGCCAACTGGTTTTCCAGTTCGGCCACACGCCGATCGAGCTCTGCATTCTCTTCATCATCTAATTCACTGATACCGGCGGAAGCATCGATGGCATCGGCATCACCATCACCACTTACGACACTTAATTGCCCCTGTGGCTGGTCGTCTTGATCTGGTGTCGCAACCGTGGGCGCGGCCAGCGGCTCGACGTCGACTTCAGCTACCTGCTGATTCTGTCGCGTCACTTCATTGATAGCTTCCTGTGGATCTATCGCTTCTACCTCAGCCAGAGTAGGCACACGCATTACCTGCCCACTGCGCAGCTGATTGATATTGCCAACGACGAAGGCGTCGGGATTCAACTCTTGCAGAGCCAACATAGTTTGTTGAATCGTGACTGAATTGCTCGGACGGACACGTAGAGCGATATCCGACAGCGTGTCGGTCGCGGAAGTTTCAATCTCTTCGGCAAGGTCCGGCGTCTCAGGCACTTCGTCAGCCGCTATTTCCTCAGCAACTTCCACCGGAGCTGGCTCTGGTTCTACTTCTTCTTCCTCAGCAACTTCCACCTGAACTGGTTCTGGTTCAGCTTCAGGT
>MDTC01089406.1_pt1 | contig 11353 bp, 9 predicted proteins | sample 811181 | NCBI WGS metagenome assembly MDTC01 (sample SAMN05326644, study PRJNA326480) | marine metagenome | isolation source: seawater | place: Pacific Ocean: North | collected 2011 | reverse complement strand
TCTATTAAAAAATTATAAATCATTTCTTACCTTCGTCATGAAGTATGAATGCATATTTTACTGTCACATAATCATGCCAAAACCAACAAACATTCAATTTTGTTAGGAAGCGGAACATCCTAGAAATAAAGATTTTTTGTATAGATTTTAGATAAACTAAAGTGTTGCTTTTAAGAGACGACCCAAAATTTTTGTTATGATATAAGTGTAATACATATTTGAAGGAGGGCTGTATCTATGAGATTTCATCTAAAGTTAGTTGTATCTTTATCATTATTCGTGTTCTGGGGTGCTAATATCCTAGCAACTCCACTCCATCCAAACTTTAAGCAAAACCACACTTTGGCATCCGAAGATAACCTCTGCCACGGTTTCATGCCTGAAAATGACCTTCACCTAGATAGTACTGAAGCTCTAGGCATCGATGAAGAGGAATATAATAAAGTCCTCGATCAAGTAGAAGCAACCTATCAGGATATCGTCGCAGGATATGGAGCCACGCTGTTGATCAACCGTCTTTGGAGTAACAATACAGTTAATGCCAGTGCTTCCCAACAAGGAAACACCTGGAATCTTAATATGTATGGGGGGCTGGCAAGGCGTCCTGAAGTCACAGCAGACGGCTTCGCATTAGTCGCCTGCCATGAACTAGGTCACCACTTGGGTGGAGTCGTTTTTTATGATCGCGGTGCGTTACCATGGGCAGCAAGCGAGGGTCAATCTGATTACTTTGCAACCATCGTGTGTGCCCGTAATCTTTGGCAAAATGAAACCGCTCTCAACGCTACATTTGAAGAAAAAATACTGGATTTCGATGGCGGAGCTGAGGTAAAGCAAAAATGTGATAGCGTTTATAATGAAATACCGGCGCAACATCTTTGTTACCGTTCCGCAGTGGCTGGTAAATCTCTGGGAGATTTACTCTCAGCACTAGGCAGAGCTGGCGTCCCTCAATTTAATACACCAGACCTGCGCAAAGTAGACAAAATTTATCGTAGACATCCGAAAGGTCAGTGTCGCCTCGATACTTATGTCGCTGGATCACTATGCACAGCTCAGTGGGATGATTCGATTATTCCTGGCAAAGCAGCCCAGCAGCGTAATAGCTTTAAAGCTTTTCTCGATGCAAAACCATTTGCATGTCACAGCTATCAGGATCCCGTTGGTCATAGACCTCACTGCTGGTTTAACCCTAATGATGTAGCCGCTCCAATTATCAATGTATTATTAGATAAAACTACAGATAAAATCGGTCAAGACCAGGCAAAGATACTACAACCAATAGCAACATCAGCTGGGGAGCAGATCATAGTTACCATGGATGGGTCAGGAGATGCTGATCTATATGTCCGTTATGATGCCACTCCAACCATGGAAGACTATGACTGTCGCCCCATGATATATGGCTCTGCTGAAAAGTGTGAACTAAAAATACCTAAGGGAGCGAAAGAAGTTCACATTAAGGTAATAGGCTGGAGCAAGCAAAGTGATATCAGTGTCGAAATAAAAAGGGAACAATCAGCTAAATTATGTCGAGAATACTCTGGAGGTGTAGGAGAAGCTTTTGATTGCTTTGATGATTTCAAGTGCAAACTCACCGACATAAATAAGCCTAGTGATCAGTTTAGTTGGTGCATTGATTACTAAATAACAATCAAATGGAGAAATACATCTATGATAATTAAAACGTTCTTATCCATAGCCATCATGATGAACATACTATTTTTCATGGCTACAATAGCAAATGCTGCTGATACAACTCCTCCCAGCCAACCAAAGGACTTAGAGGTTTTATCTAAAAGCTTAAACAGTATACAGCTCCAATGGATCGGTTCAGGAGATGATGAAAGGGAAGGGAAAGCTGCAGGATACATTGTCAAAAAGTCTACTAAGGAAATTAGAAACATAGAAGACTGGACAAAAGCAACAGATGTTTCCTTCAGCCTCAAATCCAAACCTGCTGAAAAACAGATTAGGATCTATATTGGCTCAATGACTATGGGAGACAAAGGTTTCATTGCAGTGAGAGCCTTCGATGACAGCCAAAATTTCAGCGCTATTTCTAACAATATTAGATTTGAAATTGCTGACCCTTTTAGCAGTCTCAACGCTAACTTCACCGAGGACATCGATCAAGCTTGGAACAGCGGTTACGAAGCCGACCAATCGCCCATATACGCCTGCGTCTCATACGTAAGTGGAGCTCTGATTCCCGGGAAATACTGGGGTAACTGGCGAGGTTGTCATAGTGTTGTTGATGAGCGAGAAGTTGAACACCGTACTTTTCGCTTCGTCAAAGACACTGCCGATCAGTCATGGCAAGCGGCTGAAGAGGGTAAGATACCGGAAGCTGCGGTGATCTATGGGCGTAATCAACAGCAGCTATTATTTATTTGTCGAGGACCAATTAATGATGGTGTTCATATCGGATTCACTCAAAAAGGACAAAAAGGGTGTATCGTGCCATGGGGCGGAGTAAAACATACATTGGATGTCTTTGATGTTCTCGTCACAAATGATTAGTTAGCAACCTTGTTGAGATATCTGCAGCTCTATTGTTGCAGATATCTCAAACAGCAGTCATCACTTCGGTGGAAACACTATCCCACTGCTCCCTGGCTCCCAGACTTTGTACTTGTCCATCACCTTCATAAAAATAGGATGTTCCAGAAATCGGTTTAACCACTCCTGGACTTTGACCCAACTAGCCTGATCAAACCAACTGCGGTCAACATTAGCAAACTGCCGTATAAAAGGTAAAATAGCTAAGTCAGCCCATCCCGGTTCGCCACCACCCAGCCATTGACCTTCTTGATTTAAGGCTCTCTCAAGCATCTCTATAAATTCTTCCCCCCTATTGCGGCCTTCTTGCGGGTCCAAATCCGGGAAACGGTCAGGATACTTATATTGATCTAATCGCGGCTTAAAAACATGATCATTATGCTCCACCAATGCCTTTGCAGCCTGCAAGGCGGATTCTCCCTTGGGGTAAAAGCCATTAGTTCCTGCCAAGGCCCACTCCATAATATCCAGGCTTTCTTCAAGTACCGTTCCATCAGTCATCACCAGAACCGGAACCGTGCTTTTAGGAGAAACCTCTATCAGCTCATCAGGTTTAGCTTTTAATAAGACTTCCCGGAGCATCACCTGCCTAGAACTAACAACAATGGCCATCCTTGCTCTCATAGCATATGGACAGCGCCGAAAAGAATATAGTACCGGTAATTCTGATTGCAAAGTCACTCCCCCTGATCATTATGATGCAAAAGTTAATAACCCATCAATTGGCCAATGTAGTGGCCTCATCAGGCTTGAATCCCAACCCAACATACGCCGGATAGGAAATTCAACCTAAGTTCTGCTATTCCATAGTGACAAGATATAGCCTTTAGCAGGCTTTAATTGCCCATTCAGAGCCTCAAGATAAACCTGCTCCACTGCTTCCGGACCAAAATCCTCTACCACCCGCATCCAGCTCTGAACAAAGCCAACAAACTCGGCCCAGACTGCGCCTAGCTTACTCTGAAAAACAGTGCTTCCCCATTCACGCAGTCTTTGCTCTGCATGGGAAGGTGCAAAGAACATTTGAGGGGCTGGACCAGCCAGTTTATCTGGCAAGCCACTGCGCTGGTCCCAATGAGAGACCCCCACCAAACAACTATATTTGAGCATCGATAAATGTTGATGCAGCTGCCCTAGCAGAGATCCATTACCAGCGAAGTCCACTAAAACGCTTGCTTTCTGGGAATCCAACGCAGCATAATCCTCGTAAGACAGAACCCGATCATAGCAACCAAGACCGCTCAAAAAACCGACATTGCTCTTTGAGGTCAAACCAATAATATCGCAACAATGACTGCCTTTTTCTCTATTAACCTCAAGTGAAAAGGCCAAACCCAGTGCCGTCTTACTCGAAGCACTCGTCAATACGATCGTGTCTGCCCCGAAGAACTCATTCTTGGTTAGAAAATCATCCAGTAAAAAAGAGGTTGTGAACAGAGGACGCAGCAGCATCTGGATCGCTTCGGTCTCTTGATGATAAATTGGATCATTAGCACATGATATATATTGGTTATATATTTTGCTCAATGATTGCCGGTGTTGTTGACCATCGATAAAACCAGAGGCACTCACCTGATGTGGCTCTACCAACAAATGAGTTGACATGGGATAATAGCCATAGAACCTTTGACCAACGTCAATACCCTCGCATCGGGAAACCGCTACATCTGCAAAACCCCAAACCGGAATAATACCTTTGTCTTTGCTCCCAGGAAAAAAATCCCAATACTTCATATCATCGCCAACAATGGCATAGGTTATGTTATTTGCAGTAAAAGCAAAGCGATCCACATGGAGCAGGACCTGCCCCGCCTCAATATCACTATCATCAATGTTTCCCGTATCAAGCTCGGTTTCATTATACTGGCTGCGATTTACCTGAAATGTAGTAAAATTAGACATAGATCATCTCCCAACAATATTCTTGTACTATATCTTTCTAACGTCATTACTATAAACAATCCAAAAATTTAATCATTTTCTAATTCAGATCTAACGATCCTAAGAACCCGGTTAGCAAGGGCCGGTGCTGCGGTCAAACCGGGAGAGTCTATACCACACAACTCAATATATCCGGGTATCTGATGATCCTGAGGTCCTTTCAACCAGAAATCATGATATGGCTCTCCGTTATACAAGAGCCTAGATCTTATACCAGATAAATCCGGTTGAAGTTCTTCTGGCTTAATACCATAAAAAAAAGAATGCACGCTCTCCCTAATTCTATCGATCGCAATCTGAGATATCTGATAATCAAGATTTTCACATGGCTCAGTATCCGGGCCAAACTTCAAGGCTCCATCTACTTCTAAAACATTGTGAATACCAAGACCCAATCCATCTTTACCTGGTAAAGGATATATTAACCAAGGGTGCCTCAATTTTTTAGTGAGACGTAGATAAGTCCCTTTCACCATAACAGGAGAAAGTTCAGTTAAACCTAACTGCCGTCGCAGGGAAACTGCTCCATGGCCAGCACAATTTATCACAAACCTGGCCTTGATTTCTCCTTCTTTCAAGCTAACGACATGCTCATTACCTAAGGGCTTGATAGCTTGAACTATATGATTTACTAGGGTCAAAAAACCCAAGGATTCGACCTGCCGTCGCAAAGCTGTAACGGCAGCAGGAACATCAATCACCCCACTGTTACCTGAAAAAAAGGCCTGATCTACTTTTACAAAATGAGACAGAGCCTCCAGATTTTTACGGTTTGCCCAAGACACTGATGCTACCCCGTTGCTCTGCGCCCGCAAATATAAAGCGTCTAAAGTATCTCGCTCTTCAGAATCACGGGCAACGACAAATTTCCCACAAGGGTTCAAGGGAATCCGAAGTATCTGGGCCCAATGCCGCCACAATAAATTACCATCAATACAAGTTAGATGTTTCAGGCTATTTTTAGGATAATATAGACCAGCATGCAAAACCCCACTATTACGACCAGTACTCTGATCACCAAAATATGGTCCGCCTTCTAGCACCGCCCCTTGATAACCATTTTGCCCAAGAACATAAGCAACACTTAGCCCGACAATACCACCACCAACTATGCAAAAGTCTATGTTATCCAATTTAATTCCAAATTTTCTATTCATGAATCAAAGAGCCATAAAATTGAATCAAGCTAATTTCTAGTAACCTTCGGCAGGGACCCTTTCAAAAAAAATATGGGCACTGATCATCTTCAACCATTTCCCACCGTAAACCCGCGTGGATCTGCGTCACCAATTGGATTAAGATGAATCCACCCTTCATATTTTTCATTGATATATATCTTCCATCTTCCCAACAAACTAGGTAAATTATCCCCTTTGGTAAAAACAATCTCTAATACTCTGCATGCTATCTCTCGTTCAGTCACAGGGTGAGTTTCAACCAGAATAGTTTTATCAGGGTATTTTTTAAACTGAATCGCCCTAACCTTCATCCTTTGTATCTGCTGATGTTCTTCACAAACTTCGTAAGGGTAAGCCTTGAGGACAACTTTAGCACGCTGCTGAACACCTGTTAACCAGTAATCTGGTGTTAGGCCTTCAATATCGAACTGAAAACCTTCTGCGCCAGCACCGATCATCAGAGTCATAACCAAAAAAAATAATTTCATATGTTTCTCTTCCCTTCACTGTTCTTGCTTTGACTGTTCTGTACTCAAATGATCTTTTAGAGGAAATAATCCAAGTGATAAAGAATACAGCTCTGTCCGATCCCCAGTTTCCAACAGCTCCATTGCTTCTTCCATAGCATGCCGCAAGATCTTTTTAGCTTTAGGCAAAGCCTCCGGATTGATTGCCATAGTCATATTGCAAAACTCTCTAGCTGCCATGGGAACATGATCAAGAGACTGACCTGCAAGAGATAAAATCTGCTGATGGTGGCGGCGCACTGCTGACGACGAAACCGTATTAGTGGTTGCTACTGGCGGTGTCATAGCCTCAAAGGTCCCATCTTCCTTTCTGCTAAGGAGGTCAAGATTTTGCAACCGATCCAAAGCCTCTTCAATGAGGTCCTGGTGTACACCCAAGGCATCAGCAAACCATCTAGATGAGCCATCCTGACCAGCCATATGAGTCATTTCCAGAATAGCAGGATGATACCATTCGGCAATCATGGCAAACTGATCCTCACGTAAACTCAATTTAGGCCTATCACCATCCAGAAAATACCGCTGTTCACCAGGAGATAGGGCCAACTTTTCTACGATAAGTGCCCGACTATGGCGAGAAAGCATTCTTTTTCCAGCCATAGCCTCAGATAAACTAGTCACCCCCAGTCCCAAAAAGCGGGCAAAGGCCCGAAGAGAATACGAAGGGTTTCTTTTTTTTCTCAATTGGAATTCTCGCTGCATAATTGAGCGAATATCTGTACCCGACTGCATAAAATGCCTTTGAGAGCAATAGATTGACTAAGAATCAAATGATTAACCGCTCATAGACTAGTCTGGAATTAGATGAAGAATAAAGGACTTTCTGCTTAATTGTATCTTTTTTATTTCCGTCGCATAGAGTCAAAATGATCGATTAAAAGCCTTCATATATAGCATATAAATCAATACACTCAGTCATCATTGATGGCATCAAACAATTGTGAGCAACAAAATCAATCTAGACCATATTTTGAATCAATCTAATTTCCTCTCTAGTTTTAGCAGCACTCAGAGTCCCATTGCTAAACAACTTATAGACTTTTTTAACCCTTCTCACTTTCTGATATTCTTTTAGCGGCTTTAACAAATTAAATCTTGCATAAGCCATCATACGCTGCACTGCATTGATTGTTTCTGGATTTTTTATCTTATCATCCTCAATCTCATTTTTACCTGACAACCTAGATGACAGATGAGAACATACTTCTTCATATACATCGTTATCCTCATCCTCCTTCACTAATGATGCATAATGAGCATAGCAGAATATATTATCCATATATTGTCGGCGATGACGACTATCAAAAAAGCCACTAGGAACTTTGACCGGATTGGTATTCATTTCGGTAAAATTCTCATAATAGCGGAGCCAAATCTCCATCAATTCTAACCATTGCATGCCCGGGCCTTTAATGTTTTGCACACCGTGCATGACATTTGTCATAAAAGATGGTGTCTGGCGAAAAATAAAACCAGGTAAGTCATCCGGTTTGTTTAATTGTGGAACCTTTATCATTTTGTCTAAGAATTGATTAACAATAAATTCTCTCAATTGCTTTTTAGCTTTCGGAGTATCCCCATTATGCTCAAAATCTGCTAATTGTTGTACACTCCTCAATAAGCGTTCAAATTTTGCGCCTTGCGGATCCTCTCCAAAACGATCACGTAGCTCTCTCTCCGTCTTGGGTATACGTAGACGAAGCCTTAGCTTATCTATTGTCAATAGCATTGCTTTTACAGAGCTAAGATCTAAATTATCTACAAAATCATGCACATTAGTCCGATAACATTCGGCAAAACCCTCTTGATTGGTACCCATCAAGTAAAACTCATCCACCTGCAAATCAACAACCAACATTTTAGCAAAAACTTGGGAACGAGGAACCCTATCTTCTCGATTGTTAACTAGGACGGTCAACCAATTTTTCGGATGAGATTCGGGAGTCATGGTACTCAAGCCTAAACGTTGCCAATTAGATAAACAGCCAAATTTTTCATTGGCTGAAAAACCATTCGAAAATTGCAACGAAGATTCGGGCCAACAAATAGTAGGATAAGTTCTCAAAACCCCTATATCGGCTTTAACCCTGCGTGTCATTTCCCTAAGTGCAAAATCTCCATCTACTCCAAACTCATTTGCTAGCTCCATAACCAAACTTACATTGGCTGGATGTTCCTCATAAGGGAATAAAGCCATGACATCATCAGTAAGAGCATTTAGAACAGATTGACGAGTTTTGGTTATTGAACCACCTAGTTTCTTGCTTCTTTGTTCCAGAACTGGAAACATGATTTCTTCTGAAGTCAGCAGCCTACTATTTCTTCCAATAAAATGGGAAATCGATGTAGCAACATCAAGGCCACTTGGTCCCTGAACATCTTCGTGATCAGGATAGGTATTAGTTATTGTACAAATTTCATCATTCATCCAATCACGTTGCATGATTTCAACATAATCCGGCTCTAGACCCATGCACTCCCACAAAAAGACATCCACATCAAGTTTATTGGCGATGTCTAGAACTGCGGTCTGTTCCCAAATAGTTGCTTTATCAAATGGGCGAAAGAGCGGTACTTCTTCCAGATCACCCCCGACTTGAGAATATAGCAATACCGGTTCACAACCAGATGTTTTACTGATCAAAGATAAACCCATGCTATTAAATAATGCTGCCTTTAATCTTTCAGTGCCGGACTTGCCCCGAGAACCCCAGCCACCAATTGAAATCGCAATATTTCGTCGGGATCTTTTAGCCTTTAGATTCTTAAATATATGAAGACCTATAAATAGACTAAATAAGCCTATACTAAATAGGATCAAATGATTAAGAGAATTAATATCTTGATCGGCTAAAAATAATTGAATACTCTGAGCCCACTCCAGAAGTTTTGAATTCATATAATCTCTACCTCTCAAAATCTCCATAGACGGAACGATGTTGATGAGCCATCAGATATGAGTGTGCTTTAAAATCAATAGATATACCTAAATCTCTTAAGCCATTTACATAATCGGAAGCCTGCCAATGACTATCGGTTGTCCAATTTCTCAACTTACAATAACTTTCATATTTTATTGCCAATTTAAACCATGTTGTTATTCGCTGCCAAAAGCCATGAGGGGCCGTGATTGTTGTAACTCCGTCAGGTGTAACTATCTGAAGAGGACTCGTTCGTGTCAATTTTAAAATACCATAAATATCCGCCATCAAAGGCAACCATGGCCTCCAACCTGCAGCTTCGTCTATATACAATGGTTCTCCGGGTACAGTAGTCTCTACTTGCTCACAAATAATTCCCGAAGGAATTTTAACTGTACCGTAGTTTTTCCTCCCTCCCCAATGAGGTATACCTTGTCTTTTCGTTGTGTCAGGATTTCTCATTTCATGTAAAAAACGCCAGAAGCTAAATCGAAATCGGTCACCTTTTGTCATTCTTATGCGATTATTTTTATCAAACAAAGCTAATCCATGAGAATTCCAGGCAATAAGAGAAAGATAGTTTTGAATGGTATACCTATCCATGTTAATTGATTGTAAACCAGCACCCTGCCTATACAAAACTTCATTACTTAATGAATATCTATCAGTACATAAGAGATAGCTCTGATACAAAGCTCTGAGCAAATCCAACTTATCTTTATCTTTAGCAACCTCCAAGTAACCGACCCCCCATGCTGCTTGACGCCGCACAGCAAAACCACCTTTATTAAGCATCGCTTGGTAAAATCCATCTAATACTTGCAGGCTCTTTTGGAATGATTTCGTCTGACTTAAGCTTTTCATCATCATATGATTCAAAAACTTGATCGTCTGAATTTGAACATATTCGCCTTTATCTGGGGCCAACTCCAGCATAACAATAACTAAACTATTAGAAACTAAACGATTTAGAAAAAAACCTTCCAAAGTCCCTATAAATGTTGCAACGAATTCCCGCTCACCCATATTTTCAATACTTTGCTGGAAGTCAGCAACATTGCACCACTCTTGGCTTCTCATGCTCAACAATTCACAGGCTCTTACTCTGATATATTCTGAGTCATGACCAAGAAAGAACATCATCTTGACGTTTATAGCTCGCCAAACTCTATGGCTTGTTTTTGCTAAATCCATCAATCGACTATAGAAAAACATTTGTTCTTTTCTAAAATCATACCGATTAAGAACAGAAGCTAAAAAAAGTTCGTCTCCTGATTCATCTAACTCTAATTTCAAACGAGTATGAGCGACTGCCAACCATATATCGCAATCTACGACTTCTATATCAACCAAAAGCTGCGGTAAGATAGCCTCTTGCATTTTTTTATAATCTAATGAAATAGAGGGAATACAGGCAATGGCATCTGAAATCAGATTCAAAATATCTACTTGATATGATTTATTAACCGAAATCTTAAACAAAGCAAGGATCTGTCCCGATCTCATCATCTGAGGATCAGACTGAATCAAGCTGGTTAACCGGTCTAGACAAAAACCGAACACCCTACGATTGGTTAGTTGCTTTACACCATCATGTTCAAAACCGTCCAGCTCGACTACATTAATCATTTTTTGAATTAAATAATCGACCCATTGAGACTTCGACTGAGCTTCTTTTCGACTATTCTTAAAATCATCTTCCACTAGCTTCAGGGCTTTTCTGTGCAAAGTCCTCTTATGAGGAGAAATACTAGTGCCAAAAGATACAGTATTCAAAACCAATTTCCTTACAGAAAGACTACTGAACGAAATAACCTAACATTGAATCTTCTTTTTCAAAATATTTCGGCCATGTTTCAGGCGTTAAACTAGTTTCCAAACCAAAGATAAAAATACCATTAGGGTTATCAATATCAGTTTTCAAAGAACCATGTATAAAGGTAGCTCCCCATGAAAAGACCCGAGTAAGCCATGAAAATGATACCTTTGGACCAAAGACTGATAATTTCTTTGCTCGGTTTCTATCTTGATTGAAGTTCCTTCCTTCGTAACCAAGAGAAAAGGACAAATTCTCTCGCCACAATCGCTCGTATGCAAATCCCAGTTTAGCAAGATCTATCAATTTAGGATCATCCGGGCTATTACTGGTAACAGAACCAAATAGGCGATATCGATCAGACCCTCTATACTGATAGAGGATATCTTCTTTCATTCGGAACTGAAG
>MDTC01015110.1_pt1 | contig 11353 bp, 7 predicted proteins | sample 811181 | NCBI WGS metagenome assembly MDTC01 (sample SAMN05326644, study PRJNA326480) | marine metagenome | isolation source: seawater | place: Pacific Ocean: North | collected 2011 | reverse complement strand
CTGTTCGCGCCAATCACTCATCGGCTTCCACCATCAAATGTCTAACTCAATATTCAAATTCTGAATCAGTTCTTTGTACCGATTGCGGATTGTCACTTCTGTAACTCCTGCAACTTCTGCAACTTCCCTTTGAGTTCTACGCTTTCCGCAAAGAACACTAGCGATATAGATGATTGATGCTGCAATTCCGGTAGGCCCTCGACCACTGGTCAATTCCTTCTCTTGAGCTGCCTGAATCAATTCGTATGCCTTGGCTTCAACCTCAGCATCCAGACCCAGTCCTGAACAGAATCTAGAGATGTAATCTTCAGGGCCTGTTGGCATGATTTTCATCTTAAGCTCGCGAACCATGAAACGGTACGTCCGTCCTATTTCCTTACGACCTGTTCGACTGGCTTGACCGATTTCATCGAGAGTTCGTGGAACCCCACATTGGCGGCAAGCCGCGTACAAACTTGCAGCAGCAACACCCTCAATTGAACGCCCGCGTATCAAACGCTTCTCAACGGCTTTCTTGTAATTGACTGCGGCGGACTCGCGGACTGTCTTGGGAAGTTCTAAACGACTTGCCATACGATCTAATTCCGCTAAAGCCATTGCAAGATTGCGTTCGGTTGCGTTACTTACACGGCTTCTCTTCTGCCACTTACGCATACGGTAGAATTGGCTTCGATAACGACTGTTAATTGTCTTACCAGAATAGTCTTTGTTTTGCCAATCAATATCAGTACTCAAACCCTTATCGTGTAGCATCACTGTCATTGGTGCTCCAGTTCTCGCTCTCTGGTCGCCCTGTTCCGGACTAAATACTCGCCATTCAGCACCTTGATCTACTACATTGTCTTCCAAAACCAATCCACAGTCTTGACATACAATTTCACCACGAGTTTCGTCTCGATCTAAATTTCTTGATGCACATTCTGGACACTTTACAATATCCTCAACTTGTTCTTCTCTTGCCATTTACAAAAACCCCTTTTCCGCCAAATAATATTAGAGGAAGTAATATAATTCCGCTTGGGTGCAATATATAAACCTAATGGCTTGAAAATCGCTGTATCATACCTCATTTTCAACTCAATTTAGGGGTTTCTCCACCATAGGTGGAGGTGGTTTCTTACTTCTTATCTTTGAGAACGGTCATATAGGCCGGCTTGGTGGAGAAATCCGGTGAGTTTGTGTCTGAGGTCTGGCCCCCCGAGTCAATCAAACTCAATAAAGGGAAGCGAGTATTGTTTCTAACCAAAGATTTGGATCTAATTAAACAGCAATTATATGATGGGCTGAACCTGAGAATGGAAGACCTCTCAGTTGATGATTTGTTAGATGATATCAACACCGATATGATGACTCCTGCATGGGTCTGTTTCGACCATGAACCAGGTGTGATAGCAGAAAATGCGTATGCAGGTTTACTCCATGAGGATGAGAGAGTGTTCACTCAGGGAGCTCTGAAAAACGGCGGTTTTGAGGTCATCGTTAGTGGGCACAGGAAAGGAACTGGGAGCAGTAGAGAAACCGCGCCACAATGTGAGAGGTGGTCTGGTGTTCGGATTGTAATCGCGGCTTCATTTGCCCCAATTCATGAGCGGAATAACATCAACCTTGGACAAGTTATGGGCGATCATGAAATGCTGAAAAGGTTGCAGAATGGAGAATCTATTCCTCTCTCTGAATTCACAGATAAGTACGATCCAGTGACCCGTTTGATTTTGGAAAACGGTGGGATTTTACCCTTTGCAAGGAAGCTGAAAAACCAAGAAATCAATTTACCTGAATTGTCAACAAAGGAAAAGTCAATGACAATGGCTGAAAAAATAATTGCAAACAAATTAATTGGCAAGAATGGTGCTTCTTGCTTTGTTTCGCCGGGAGATGCGGTTCTGGCAACTGTTGACGGTGGATATAGTCATGAATTTACAACTGCACAAGTTCACACATTTCTTCAAGAGGAATATGGTTTAGATTACACATTACCTAATCCTCCAAAATTTGCAGTCTTCGAAGATCATTTGCTTTACGCACCAGGAGTTCCCAGATTTGGACCATTTGTCGATAAGATTCAGACTCTGCGTGATTTGCAAGTTGTATTTCAGAAACACACTGGCGTGCGAGATTATTCTGCCAAGAACGGTGTTAGTCCTGGTATCTGTCATCAGGTGGCCAGAGAACAATTCATTGATGTAGGCGATTTCATTCAAGCTACTGATAGTCATACTTGTATGGGGGGTGCATCGAATGCGTTGACGTATGGTGTGGGTTCAACCGAATATGCAAATTTGGTCCACAATCAATTTGCTTTTGTCAAAGTTCCTGAAAGCATTCGATTCGAATTAATTGGTTCATTGAATTCAGGATGCACAGCAAAAGATGTTATCTTGCACATTCTATGGTATTATGCAAAACATTCTGATACACTGGATAGGTCCATGGAATTTGGAGGACCTGGACTTTCTTCATTATCGATGGATGAACGGGCAACTCTTTGCAATATGGCAACTGAATGTAGTGCAAAAACTGGTATCTGTGAACCAGATCAACTGACTGTTGATTGGTTGTTGCAAAGGAGAGACAATCTAACTGCAGAAGAAATCAGGGCGGCTTTTGTTTATCCGGACGAGGATGCTCATTACGATGGGGGTGTCCACACGATAAATCTAGACGAGATTCGACCAATGGTGGCACACCCTGGCAACCCTGATGAAGGAATTCCATCCGATCCAACCAATGGTGCCTATATCGATGAACTTGGGGATGTGAAAATTGATATCGCCTATGCAGGCTCCTGTACTGCTGGCAAAGATGATGATTTCAGTTACTATGCGATGGTCACTAAAGCTGCTCTCGATGCTGGATTGAAAGTTGCTGATGGTGTGGAATGTTACATCCAGTTCGGATCTGAGGCAGTGAAGGATTTGGCTGAAAGAAATGGGTGGACCGAATTATTTGAAGCCGCTGGTGTAAAACTAATCGATCCAGGATGCGGCGCATGTATTGGGGCAGGGCCCGGTGTATCGCATAATTCTGAACAAGTTAGTGTGTCTGCAATTAACCGTAATTTCCAGGGAAGATCGGGCCCAGGTAAATTGTATCTTGCAAGTCCTTTGACTGTGATGGCGTCTGCATTCACTGGGAAAATTACAGCATGGAAACCCGACCTGTTCGATTGAGGTGGTATTGTGGATTTAATGTTGGTACTATCGTTCCTATTCTTCATGTCAATTTTCGCTGGAGTCGGTCTGGCTTCGATGTTCGTGAAAGAAGATACAACTGATGATTACCTTGTAGCAGGTCGAGGGATGCATCCTGCTCTTGCTGCACTCTCTGCAGTTAGTACGTGGAACTCTGGATACATGTTCATTGGATTCATTGGATTTACCTACATGATGGGTTTCACTGTGATTTGGTTAGGTCTCGTATCTACAATAGGTCAAGTTGTTGCTTGGGCATGGCTGTACAAATTTATTCAACATGAAGGACATGAGCGTGGTGTTCGTTCGTTGTCTTCTCTCGTTGCGGAAAAGGCTGGTGCGCCAGAAGCAAAATTGGCTGCGGTGTTGTCTGTATTATTCCTGAGTATCTATGCTGCAGCACAATTGACTTCAGGTGGAAAAGCATTGTTTGTAATGATGGGTTGGAATGAAATGACTGGAATCCTAATCGGATTTGTTCTGGTGGTTGCATATTGTTACGCGGGCGGTATTCGTGCTTCAATTTGGACTGATGCTGTTCAATCGTGTGTCATGATTGTCGGTTCAACTATCCTATGTTGGATTGCTCTACAAGAGGTTGGAGGGTTTGGCGGCCTAGCGAGTGGCCTTGAAGCACAAGACCCCGTTCTTACAGAATTCCTGCCACCAGATTTGCGATTCGGTTTCTCAATGTGGGTCTTTGCATTCTTCCTCGGAGGGCTCGGGGTTGCTGGACAGCCTCAAGTTGTCTCACGCGTCATGACATTGGGTTCCGATTCTGATCGAAAGCAGGCCATGATCTGGTTCTTTGTTTGGCAAACCCCCTTCGTTGTACTGATGTTGATTATTGGTCTTGCAAGTCGAGTTTTGTTTTCCGAGGGGAGTTTCGACCCGGAATTAGGTTTGCCTGTACTCGCAATGGAAACAATGCCAGCAATTGGAGTCGGAATGATTCTAGCTTCCATCTTTGCGGCAACCATGTCAACAGCCGATAGTCAAGTTCTAGCCTGTACCGCTGCGATTACAGATGATATCAAACCGGAGTGGAGGGAAGATCACAAGACCACAAAAATGGTGACGCTTGTTGTTGCTGCGTTTGCAACAATGATTTCCATCGGTGGCCTATACATCCCGGGAGGAGATTCTGTATTCGTTCTCGTGGTTCTTGCCGTATATGGACTAGGTGGAATTTTCATTCCACTACTGACGATACGCTGGATGGGATACAAACCGGACACAACTCATTCGCTGGTTATGATGGGGTCAGCATTCGTGGGAGTCATCGGATGGAGTTTTCTTGGTTTTGCAGGAGCCGATGGGATCTTCCCCTCAGTACCGGGCATGGGTGCGGCATTCATCGCTCACTTTGTCATGAACCAAATCCGTACTCCAGAAGTGTCTTCGCTTGGGAGATACAATTGGCCAGATGGAAAGAAATTGGGGGCCGTTGGTTCCGTGATTGGTTTGGCATTATTAGGCGGCGAAGTTGGCTATCTTGTCTCTGCTCCAGATTCTTCGGATTCAATGGGTGGTGTGGGTGATTATACCATAGATTCTACACTTTTCGTTGATGACTTCGCGGATGGAACAGAATATGTCATGGACGGAGACACTGTTACTCTTGAGTTCAATACAGATACAATTACTTCATGGGAAAATGGAGACAACGTAGTTGGAGTTAGGGTGTTAATGGCTTTTGATGAGGATGAAACCAGTAGTGGTTTCTGTACGGCATCGAATAATGCTGCAGATACAATTACTGGAACGATTATCCACGATGAGTATGATGAAACATCTCAAGATTCGAACGCAAATGGGCAGGGGGCTATGGTCTTCGAAACCATCTGGTACAACTCTACTCTGGCAGAGAGTGGTAATTCCTCAGGGTTATCTGAAGCCGAAATTGAAGCCCAACTTGATGCGGATGGAGACGGCCTCGGTGCATACACTCTGGAAATCACAGTCGAGGCAGATGCGGGTGGCAGACCAGGTTGTACACACAGCGATGATGGTGAAGAAATCAACTATACTGTACAACTACTGATTTTGGATTATACGGTCGGACTCGCTTCTTGAGAGATGTCCGATTTTGAGCGATTAATCAGATTTCTACCCTTGAGGCTTTTATGCCGTCCCGTTGCCCGAGCAGTTTGCGGCCTGCTGGCCCCTCCGCATTGGGCGTAGGGAGGACCTGGAGCCGTGGAGCGCGAAGTACATGGCAAGAAGAGTCACAAGCAGTATGCAGCAGGCGAGCATCAGCGAGTTCTTTGAAAAGAACAAGCACTTTCTTGGCTTCGATACGTTACCACGGTCAATAATCACAGCAGTCAAGGAATCTGTAGACAACTCTCTTGATGCTGCAGAAGAACATCGTATTCTTCCTGAGATATCGGTTGAAATTCACAAGGTCCATGGCAAGAAAGATCGGCTTCGACTCATTACTCAGGACAATGGGCCTGGCATCCCTCAGAAATCCATCTCGAAGGTATTTGGTTCCCTACTCTTTGGTTCGCGGTTTCATACTATCAGACAAACTCGTGGACAACAAGGTATTGGAATTACTGGCGTGGTCATGTACAGTCAATTAACTACAGGTAAACCAACCTTGGTTGTATCAAAGATCGCAAAAGAAGCTGGGGCTATTCGGGTTAATGTTGGACTTGATACAAAGAAGAATAAGGCCATTATCAGCAATGAAAAACGATTTGCGCCTGAAGAGGAGAATCCTGCGAAAGGTCTGCATTGGGTTGGAGAACATGGATTGCGTATTGAAACTCAAATGAAGGCAAAATATCAACGGGGCAGACAATCGGTCCATCAATATCTGAAAATGACAAGTATTGTCAATCCCCACGCCAGCATCAAATTCCAAGCATTCGATGAAGAAGGGAATATCTTGGACGATGCATCTTGGCCAAGAGTCACAGAACAATTACCTCGACCAGTTCAAGAAATCAAACCACACCCTCATGGATTAGAAATTGGAACTTTGCAGAGATTATTGCGAGATGCTAAAATTCCAAGTGAAGGAGGAGGGGCGAGGACCCCTCTCCGCTATTTCTTGCGAGATACTTTTTCGTCAATGAGTAATGCAAGATGTGACCAAGTAATCAACATCGCAGGATTGGATTCGACTCGAAAGCCATCGAGTTTGAAACCTGACGAAATTACTGAATTGCTTGCTTCGTTTGCGCAGGTCAAATTGCCATCTCCCCCTACTGATTGTTTATCGCCAATTGAAGATTTACTTATCAAAAAGGGGCTTTCAAAAGCAATTGATTCGCGATTCGTATCGACTGTGACTCGTGAGCCGCAGGTCACTAATGGCAACCCGTTCCAAATTGAAGTGGGCCTGATATTTGGTGGCGATATGCCCGCTGATCAACCCATCCAAGTATTGCGTTTCGCAAATCGTGTTCCCTTGATGTACCAACAGGGGGGGTGTCTCCTAACAAAAGCACTCGAGTCGGTTGATTGGAAACGCTACGGTTTAGATCACCCGGGTGGCCGAGGTATTCCAAAGGGTCCTGCTGCTGTGTTAATACATCTGGCAAGTACAAATGTTCAATTTACAAGTGAAGCGAAAGAAGCCCTTGCAGACAATGTCGATGTCTTTGATGAAATTAGAAAGGCAATGCTAGAAGTTGGTCGAGGTCTGCGAAATCATCTGAAGAAACAAAAGCAAAAGGCGAAAGCACAGGAGAAATTTGAGCTTGTCAATATCATTTTACCCGAAATTCACGATAAAGCGATTGCGATTCTAGATGCTGAACCTGTGCCATTGGCTCCTGTCATTACTAAGATCATGAATGCCGTATTCCTTGAGGAGAAAGTTGAGTGGGACAAAGAGGAAAAAGTTACCAAAGCAAGTGTTGAAGTTTTCAATTACACTGCGCGGCCTCGTGCATATACTATACTCTCTACTTGGCCAGAAAGAGAGGGTGTTACAATGGTCGAAAATCACCTTGGAGGGCGAAGAGAGGCGAAGGGTCTCTGGGCTTGGAAATTGGAGACTCTTGACCCTGGTTCCTCTACAACTGTAACATTCAGTGTTGGGGGTTTGTCTAAAGGAGATTGGACAGAAATTGATGTCTTTTTCCGAGGAGCTGGTGATATCATTGGTGCAACAAAAATTGATGAAGAAATCTTAGCAGAAATGTTACGAGAAGAGGAAGAAGAAATGGCTTCAAATCAAGAAGTGTTGGCTGATGAAGAAAAGGACGTAGAGACAGATAATGATACTACACCAATTGATGAAGAAATTGAAAGTGTTGAACAACAAGATACTGATGATGGAAATACCGATTGGTTCGGATTAGAAGGTGAGTGAAATGAGTGTAACACAGAGAAAGACGAAAGAACAAGTTGTGCAGAATCTCCATGATGTTGCTAACGAGATGTACAAACGTATGAAGAAGGGAGAAGCACCAACGATGACATTGCCTGTTCGAACTAAGAACAATATTGGATTTGATAACAAACTTGGTGTTTACAAATATGGGAGTAAGCGTTCCATACGTGACGCGACTAGTCTAGGGAGTGCTAGACAATTGCTTAGAGCGCTTCACATTATCGAATTTATTGAAGAAATGATTGGGAATGAAAAATCTTCAACACTTCGTGAAATGTACTATATTTCTGAGGCATGGGGGCATGGGAAATTTGGTTCACAAAATGAGAGTAACAATCTTGCTGAAGATTTAGAGATTGTAACAAAGTGTTTACGTGAAGATTTCAAACTTCGCCCTGAAGAAGATGGGGCTAGAATGATTGGTAACCTTACCCTAAATGAGCGGAATCGGCGAGGGGAATGGATGAGAATCAATGCGCGTGACGATGTTGGAGATTCCGGATATGGTGTCCCATACAATGTGGAATCCGAGAAAATAGAGCTGGTTGAGCATGATATCAATTTCATTATGGCTATCGAGACCGGTGGTATGTTTGATCGGCTTGTTGAAAATGGATTTGATGAAGAATACAAGTGTGGCCTGCTTCATCTTAAAGGACAACCCGCGCGGTCCACAAGGAGAATTATGAAACGCATGAATGAAGAGTGGGATCTACCAATTATTGTCTTCCTCGACGGTGATCCTTGGTCTTTCAGAATCTTTGCTAGTATTGCATATGGTGCAATTAAAACTGCCCACATTTCAGAATATCTTGCAACACCATCTGCACAATACCTTGGGATTACTTCTGATGATATTGAGGCGTACGATCTTCCAAGTGACAAATTATCCAGTAAGGATGTTGAAGCATTGAAGGCGGAATTAAGCGATCCGCGGTTTGCCGATGGGTGGTGGCAAGAACAAATTCAAATGATGTTGTCTTTGGATAAGAAAGCTGAGCAGCAATCTCTAGCAAAGTATGGTCTTGACTTCGTAACAGATACCTATCTACCTGAAAAATTGGCAGAAATTGGTCTTGGGAATTAAGCAAAACAGCCATGAAGGTTTGGGGTGGGCGGTTAGTTGTGAGTGGATCTTCAACTTGGCCAAAGCGACTGATTATTGTCAGTGTGGTTATTTTGGCACTCTCTATTGCAGCTATGGCCTCATCATACAAGGATTACATGGGTGAATTAGACCCTGGTAAGAACCACATTGCTGAAATTGATGGAGGAGAAAGTCTCGATGTTAATCTTAGCAAAAGTAGTTCATATGTCCTATTCAGGACTTCTGATGCTCCAAAAAATTGCACAGTGGTTGAAGAAGAAACAGGAACTGAAGTTGACATTTATTTACCAAGTATTCTCCAACCAGATAGGCAAGGAGCAGATGGCCAATGGTACTTGGCTGTAGGGGCTTTCATTCCCGAAGAAAGTGGTACTCATACGATAACAAACTCTGCAGAAGATGGGGAAATTCTCTGGGTAATTGATGAAACCCAAATTGGTGAGGACTCTGATTCTTTCCTAATTTTCAATGGAGGATGTATGGGGCTTCTTTGTGGGGGGTGTCTATTACCAGTCGCAATAGTTGTCTGGTTCTCGAACCGTAGAAAAGGAAATCAGGCTAAATTGATGATGCAAACCAAGGATGGGCGTCTAGTCCCAATTGCTCCTGCATCAGATATGTCACAACAACAGCGAGTGCCTTCGACTGATGAAATATGGAGAAGTGTTCATGGTGGAGAAACCCTGAATCTAGTGATTCCTCCAATTGAAGTGGAAGAGGAAGTCCCGCCACCTTTTGCTGATCGACCTGATGGGAGTTATGAACCGGAAAAAATCCTTGAGGAGATTGAAAGCATCACATCCCCTAGATTGACAAAGAAACAGGATGAGGTGGAAGAGAATACCTCCACTTGGAAATCGTGGGATGAAGGGTAATCAAGACGAGGATTCATAGGGGGCCGATGGCTAGTTAACGTCGGGTTGTCAAGTGGTTACCGATTTCGACACCGCGATTTCGATACTTGAAAACGGCACACGCAGAGAGATTCTCAAGCATTTAGTCCGAGAAGCACACTACCCTTTGCAACTCGCCGAATTGCTTGAAGTTTCACAACAAGCAATAATGAAACACCTCAAGGTGCTTGAAGAGTCGGGTTTTGTTACCAGTGAAAAGGTTCCAAGCGAAAAAGGGGGACCTCCGAAACGAATCTATGCAATTACACAATCTTTCTCTCTTCGACTTGATCTTGGCCCTGATTTGTTCCGTGCAGAACATAGACAACTTCCATCAGGTGGACCAGCAAGATTGTCTAACCAACTTCCTGAAGATGTTCTGGACGTTGCAGAGAGAGTTGGGAGCCGTAGAAGATTGCCAATGGCTGAAGCTCTTTCGATGCTATCTGAATTAAGCGAGGAGTTGGATCGTCTCGATGCGGAAAGAGATGCGCTTATTGCTTTACACCAGCAAATTAAGCGAAAGGCGAGTCGTGTTGTCGATGATACTTTTGAAATCTATGAAGAACGGCAACTTGCTCATGTGTTACTCGAAGCACCTCGAAGACCTGTAGATCTTGACTTGTTCTGCGCCGGCCTCCAGATTCAACCACAACGAGCTGAAGAGATGATGGATACTCTTCGCGGCGTCATGATGCGGCAAATCGGTGCTGAAGCTGGAACTATCATCGCCGCTAAGGACGATCGACTGTTACCTTGGTGGTTAGCGAAATCTGATTCTAAACAAGATTAGAATCGCATATCATCATCGAGGCCGGACATCATACTCGATTGTGCATCAACGCGTGCCAATGCTTCTCGACGACGTCCTACCATAACTAGGCCTGCAACTGTCATTAAAGCGATTGTCAGGAGCAGGATCATAGTCGGAACTGACCATGTTGCTGCGGCTTCCTTAGCTACGTCGAACCATCCGTTTGTACTCGATAGTTGTCCGAGATCTTTGTCATTATTCGCTTCGTTTGCTTCAATGATCAAATTACCTGGATCTACTATGACTACAACATCATGGTTTCCTGCGGTGACAGGGTATAGTAACGTGATTTCGACATCTTCGGAGGTTCCACTGTCATCAGGTGGCATCAGCGCACCAATCACCTGGCGGTAAGCTACGTTCTCTTCTGAACAAATATTCTTGCGCAGGTTTTCTTCAGTTTCATCTTCACAAAGGACGATGTTGATATCAGTTGCATGAACGTTGCCTCGATTGGCAATTGTAACAGTTACAGGTATCATATCTCCTACATCGGCGGATTCCTCAGATGCTACCACATTGACAATTTCTAGATCTGGTGCACGCAATCGGATTCGGAGTACCTGTTCGTTGGTATCACATGGATACACATTATCGAGTATTCCGTCGTTGTCTGCATCGATTGTGCAACTATCAAGCCACGAATCTGTTTCATCAGTATCGCCGTTGGGTGATGACCCATAGTTAGACAATACCTTGATGCCGATTTCTCGATTTGCGAGAGTGGCTGATGGGCTAATGTCAATGATTACCATGACCTGAACCGTCGAGTATGCCTCCATTTCTGCTAGGCTCCAGATGCCATCTTCTTGGTGGTATGCGCACCCATATACTGGAGCTGATTGGCCTAGTGGAACTACGGTGCAAGGTATCTCCTTAGGCAACTCTGTATCGAAATCTTCAACCATTGCAAACTCGATGTTCCAACTTGATAGTGAGTTCATTCCTGGCTCAGAATCCCAACCATCGGTTTTCTGAGTGTGGTTGTGTAGCGTT
>MDTC01102707.1_pt1 | contig 11355 bp, 10 predicted proteins | sample 811181 | NCBI WGS metagenome assembly MDTC01 (sample SAMN05326644, study PRJNA326480) | marine metagenome | isolation source: seawater | place: Pacific Ocean: North | collected 2011 | reverse complement strand
GGGGCACTCCCTCCTTCGGCGGCGGATGGGGCAAACACTTCTCCCAGGAAAGGCCGATCGTCACACCGTGCTGGACGTAAGAGAAGAGGAAACAAAAGTCGATCTAGAAAGAACTCTAAGAGATCGTCAAGGAAGAGAAGATCCAAGAGATCGCCAAGGAAAAGAAGATCTAAGAAATCGTCAAGGAAGAGATCTAAGAAATCGTCAAGGAAGAGATCTAAGAAATCGTCTAGAAACAGGTCCTACCGAAAGTAATTGAATTCACGGCTCTCGCTTCAAGTAATTGAGTAGATGCCTAAGTTCACCATCCCAACAGACTTCACAGACCGCCAACGTAAAGAAAAGCTATTGGACCGACTGATCACTGAGAAGCTAGCCGAGATCTCCACTTTCGCCGAGAATGCCAAACAACATCGTTCGTTTCACATCAGGACACGCCTGTCCCACGCACCAAGCGAAATTCGACGTCCACCTCAACCCAGAGGACGCATCGTTTTCCACCTGAAACGCCGGTTGCGGATCCTTATCTATCGGAATGGTAAACGCGAGTACTTCTTTCTTAGAAAGAAACTCAAACTCGACCGGGAGTTGAAGCCTGATGGGCGCATGCTCTTCGAGCTTTTTGGACTGAAATGTCTTTCCCGTCTGCATCCAGAGATGTCAGCAGAAGAGATCTCAATGGAACTCTCATTTACTTGGCTCAAGTATAGTGTGCGACGAAAGCAGGCGTATGCTCAGAAGGCAGCGTCTTGGAGGTTGTCGCTTGACAACTACCTCCGCCAAGAGGACAGCGAATACATGAAGAAAATCCGGAGAATCATCAGGGATGAAGAGCGTACCAAATTGCATGCACTGCGAAAAGATCTACAATCCCTCAGGAAACAACGTTCTGAGATCATGTCGATAGAGGATAATTAGAACTTCCGGTATGTCGCACTACACACTACGTATCATCTTCGGGATGATTAGGTCGTCTCATTCCTCATAAATCTTGTGAAGCAATCATATGACAGAAAACCCCGAACTCTAAGTGAGTTCGGGGTTTTCTGTCGTCCGGTTCTTCTATACATATAGAGATACAACATTGATAAGGTGATGTTATGTAATAAAGCCCAACTCTGAATACACGAGTTGGGCTTTATTACATAAATGCCAACATCTACAACTGGAGGAGGCCCTGTAAATATAATGCCTCTGCTACGTCCAAAATTAACTGGTGGACGGAGAATGTTATTTCTTCATTTCCTTTGCAATTGCAAGCTCGATATTGTCACGGATGGTAATCTTTATGTCCGTCCACCACTTTAGGATTTCTGACTGTAGTGCCGTCAATTTAGCTTTATCATTCATTAAGGACTGCATCATGTCTTTTATTTCCTCCACACTGCTTGCGTGCAACCAAGGAGGTTCTATATCAAAGTGTGGATAAGTACTATCCCACTGGGATTGGGTGCATACTATACACGGTATTGCCCCACACATGCTGGCCGTATATGACCTGTTGGTTTCTACATTGTAGTTTCCGACAGGACAGTATATAAATATGCTGCTGTTCAAAATATCGGGATTTTCCTCCGAATTTGTTTCACCGTGAAAGTTCGGCTTGAGATCATCCAAAATTGATAAGTCTTTCAAACGATCATTTTTAGCTGTCCCAGTGAATGACCATATGTATTTCTTGACTGCAGTATCCCTTCTAGCATGTTGATCCCAACAGTGGTACCCTAATGGTAAAATGCGCTGATTTACTGGATTCTCATAAGAATCATATCTATACTGACGGTAGACCAAAGGAACTTTCTGAAATAGTCTCTCATATTCCTGATGATTCTCGAATTCGTCCGAAAGTAACATCAAGACAATAGGTTGTGCGGCGTCTATCGCGCTGTTAACTTGATCAAAAGAGTTATTATTCACGGATATAGCTAACACCGAACTCTTTTGTACATTATGTATTGACGAAGAAATCTGTTCGTAGTCATAAAGTACTTCAGCTAAGAATTCGGCTTCTGTATTGGGGCCCCAGATCTGTGATAAATCGCACAAGAAGGCATTCCTCCCCTCGTGTGTCTCAACAACCTGGAGCGACTTTCTAGACCCTATGACACTCACATTTTGGTTACTCGTTGTTCCTTTCAAATCTGACTCCAATGCCTTGATCTTCCGATACATAGCAATGAGATTGTCTTCAATAATCCTGTTACTTGCTTTCATTTCACACACCCTTCGGTACGCTTCATCCAACCCTTTTTCTAACTCCGTAAGCACATTGCAAACTAAGTCTTTGTTGTCCATTTATTTGAGTTCAACACGATCTATAGACCTGATACATATTTGTCTATCTTAGTTTGGATGAGGGGATCTATATATACATCTCCTATCCTGGGCTGACATTCCATCCCAACCTACTCCGGGGCAATTGGTTAAGCAACCTCCAATCTTTTCGTCGTCAACACACATGATTTGCGGTTTGGTTTGTTGAGGAGGAAATTTTGCTTTCATCTCAGGGATAGGACTGTCAGATACAACTGGAGCACACTTACTATTAACGCACTTAGCTTTCATTCCGAAAACTGAAGACGGCATAGTATCGGCACATTCTTCGTCTACTTGACAGTACACAGTACATCCTGAATCTGTACAGAATCTTCCTTCTCCACAATCAGCGTTGTCTTTACATTTTGTATAGAAATCTTTCTTGTTTCTGTTGGCAAAATTATCGACATCTGATACTGCGTTTGTATTTAATCGCGTATTCAGAGCCTCAATCATTTTCAGGTTGTCTGCATGGATCTTAAGATTTTCTTCATTTTCGTTCAACATTAACATGTACTGCTTATCAGCATTATTCTTTAGACTATTGACTCTCGAAGTCAACCATGAAAACCAAATTATGGCTCCTATAAGGGCTATCACAGCAAGCACTATCTTGATCATGCCTTTCATTTTCGCGACTTTATTAATAACCGAGATAGTTTTTGAGCATATTCAATCCAACTAGAGAAGGTGCATCACGTTCTCCCAGCCCATGAACCACACATGGTCGTCATCTTGAACCTGCCCCACCAGCATACCCAAATCAGGTGTTATTTGCCCGTTCAGATCGTATTCGGTAGCAATCGGTATATCGCTTAGTATGCATCTCTCCTGATATGAGATGCAGAGCTCGTCACTACAATTCTTTCCGTTTGCACAACACTTAAATGGTGAAATGCTAATACGATCCGGCCAATCCGGAATACTCAATTAGGATTTGTCAAAAGGAAATCTACTGGAGAATTGGGGAGATTTTGCAACAATTTCAAATTGTACATCGCCCGTCTTTGTCGTCGCGAAACCAAACAAGGCATCGTTCATCGGTTCACGAATTTAGTTTAACTAGCTTTCTCTCTGAGGTGATTGGAGTGGTGCAGCTCTTCTAAGACCTCTGCCTCGCCCTCGACTGCTTCAGCTTCAGGCTCCTCGGCAGGCTCGGCATCGACCTCGTTGGCTTCAGCTCGGGTCCATTTATTCCACAGTCTCATGTCAGCCCTGAAGTGTTCTTGTTCATTGAGCCAAGAAATTGTCTCGGAGTTGAAAGCGGGTCTCTTCATTTTACTCTTATTTACATGTGGTAATTCCGGTATCCTATCTAATTTTAGTAGTATTTGAAGCGCTTCTGGGATTTCATCGAGTTTCAGACATATAACACCCTTCTCTGCATAGGAACTCTGGGACGACTTGATGGATTTTCCGGAAGGCCACTTCTTCTCATATATCATTTTAGGGATAGTGTTGATATTGTCGCAGGCGCACGCTGTATGCGCGGCATGTTTCTGATGGTCCCAGATGCATTGTAATCGCTGAGCTGGACTCATCTTAGTCCAGTCGTGATATTTTGAAGCAATAAAATCGATGAATGACTTAAGGCGATCTACAGGATGTCGAATAGTCATGATGTTGATGCACCCTTTTTCAGCTTTTCGTTTATGAGTATGACTGTGGCTTCCTAACAAAACAGAATCTTTGTACTTGTTAAGGATATCACACACAGTGGTAGATCCGGTTTTACTAGGAAGTAGATATACGACTTTGGCATGTGGTCTTTCGTTTCGAATAGATAACAATAGCTGTCGCTTCCATTCTGGTAGTTTATTTGCGTTTATATTAGCACGTTTCATTACTAATATATATTAACATTTTAATTTTTATTACCGGATCTCAATAATTTGTATTTATTTACAATCATTGTACTAAACAATCTCTACACTAAATCGTACATCAGCGACATCAGTCTCGAAATCTAGACTTTAGAAGTCATATTTATGTTTGCAATGCGACTAATAGTTTGATTATAATTTAGTTTAACAGGAGTTATCCACTGGTATCGTCCAACTGAAGTTGCTTTGAATAATTTATAGACCGTACAATTAAATGTTATCCACAGGAGCCAAAATAGGTATTTTCCTCGCCGCCATAGTAGTTGTTGCAGGCACGACAACTGGCATTTACTTTGGTCTAACACGTAAAAAATCGACGGGCAAAAAAGGAACCAAGTCTGATAGTCAATCCCAAAAGGATGTTTCTAAGCCCCAAAGTCAGCCCAAAACCGACGTGACTAAGCCCGATAGTCAGCCCAAAACCGACGTGACTAAGCCCGATAGTCAAACCAACATTGACGGTCATGATTCTTCTTCATCCCGAACCACAGGTCGTCCTACTCCGACGCCTATCTCAGAGATAGGTCGTCCTACTCCGACGCCTATCTCTGAGAAACCTGATGACCATTCTGGTGCTGTAGCGCCGGGTGGGTATAAAGTATGTGAAATGAGCGACTGGTCTGCCTGGGGAGATTGTACCAAGCCGTGTGGAGGAGGTAATCAGACACGATCCAGGACTATCGTCAAGAAATATGACCCCAATGAAGTTTGTCCGTCGAATACACAAACGCAAGTCTGCAACACTGAACAGTGTCCACAAGACTGCGAAATGAGCGATTGGTCTGCTTGGGGAGATTGTACCAAGTCATGTGGAGGAGGCACTCAGACACGCACTAGGACTGTTCTAAAACAACCTGTTGGAAAGGGAAAGGCTTGCGGGGAGTTGACAGATACACAGAATTGCAATACAAACGCATGTTCCAAAAATTGCGTGTTAGGACAGTGGAGCGATTGGGGGGACTGTTCTGTATCTTGTGGTGGAGGTACACAAACAAGCACTAGAGAGATTATCAAACCAGCAGAAGGTCAAGGTACGTGTCAACAAGGGCTGACTATGACAAGATATTGTAATAAACAGGCGTGCGCTCCGGCAAAACCAGTTTCCAAAGATTGTACTCTGGGCGAATGGGGGGACTGGAGTCCATGTAATGTAACGTGTGGCGGAGGGCAACAATCTCGATCTAGAAGTGTTATTCAACCAGCAGTCGGCGAAGGGAAATGTGGTCCTGTATCCCAGATTCAGAAATGTAACACAAATGTGTGCGACGTGGATTGTAAACTCGGTGCATGGGAAGAATGGAGCGACTGCTCTAAGAAATGTGGTGGAGGCTCTCAAACACGCTCCCGTCCTGTATTGGTAGCTCAACAAGGTAATGGAACATGCGGATCAACAACGCAGAGTAGAGATTGTAATACACAATCTTGTCCATGGGATGTCACTAAAGGTGCTCCCGATGGTATGGGATATATGACGACAACGCCGATGAAACTGTTGGCAAACTCTTTCCGAGCTAACACTCCGTATGGAAGCAAACTTGCTTTCGATACCAGCGTGACATCTATTCCTGAAAGAGGTAAGAACTGTATGCAAGTATGTAAAAATGTTCCAAATGCGAATCTGTCATCTGTAGTCACTAGTGGTGGTGCTGATGATATATGTGGATGCTATCAGGTAACTGACCCTTCCAGTTGTATTAAATGGAATCCAGGGTATACGGCCGGATCTACCTACATGACACCGGAGCTAAAAGCATGTTCATAGAGTAAGTGAGGAATCCATCGTACCTAAGTAAAATCCGCCTTGTTTTGCCTTGTCGTGCACTTAGACTTAAATTAACTGGAATGTCAAAACACGATATTCCCGAGTTCTTTAATCATTAATTAAAATCACAAGTTCCATATTGCGAAGATGGCTCATGAATCTCAATCATATCAATGCGCGTTTTGAGGCGTATTGTCTTTCAGTGAGTGCCTGAGACTAGTCAATTAGTCTCGAAAAGGGTGTGCAAGCGTCTAGTCATCCAGATTCCTTAAGTGAGGAATCCATTCAAGAGGATCTTTCATCGTACCTAAGTAAAATCCGCCTTGCTTTGCCTTGTCGTGCACAGTCTTTGAGCAATCTCGTTTCCTCGGCGTCATTCCTAAATGAGTGTTGTAGCTGATTATGGATTTGTATATATTCCGCCATGGAAAACTGCCAGCGAGCGGCTTCAATGCTTCACAGAGTAGTCTTTTATTGATCCGTGGTCTATTTACTCTTCCAGAAGCTGTCTTTGGATCCACAAGAAACCCGGGGAAGTCTTTATTAAGTTCGGACAATATGAGTTGAGTTCCTACTTCCGGAAGTTCCTGGTCGGATATATTAAGTGTGTTGTTTGCAGCCCGGAATAATTTTGCTGATTCTTCGCTTTCAAGAGCGTCCACACTATAAACTTCAAGAAGTATGTCAACATCAAAGAATACGTCATCGCGCATTATCTTTTGGAGTGCAAGTATTCTGTGCTGTCCGTCGATACATCTCGCTTCGTCGTTCTTATCTACAATCAGCTTGAATGATCCTATTACTCGTTTTGTGGTTCTTAATTGTTCCGCTAATTGATCTACATGGCGCTCGTTAATGGACCTCTGTGCACCCCAAGAGCGTATAGATGGAATGAAATCACGGGCGGTTGACGCATACACGGAAGTGTGATCGTTCTCGAATATACACGTTCTTAAAAAGTCGTGTGTACACTCCTCACACGATTCTTCTGTTTCTGAATCTGTATCATATGCTGAGTGATATTCGACTTCCTGATCTTTTGACATTAGACTTAGGTTAACCGGAATGTCAAAACATAATATTCAATTCCCGCGTTCTTTAAGCATTAATTAAAATCACAAGTTCCATATTGCGAAGGTGGCTCATGAATCTCAATCGTATCAATGCGCGTTTTGAGGCGTATTGTCTTTCAGCGAGTGTCTGAGACTAGTCAACTAGACCGGAAAAGGGTGCGCCTGCAAACGCAACATTTGCTAAAAAGGTGGCTCAAAACACCGAGGGATGTCAATTAGGGGCCCGGAAATCATATTATTTTTCGGTGGCTCACAAATTTAAATCGTATCAATCTACATATACATTCGTGTTATTTTTCAAAGTGTCTCTGTTCTAGTCATTCAGACTGGAAAATGGTGCGCCTCAAAACGCAACATCATCTAGTGTCCCCTTCCAGTCAATCGAGACACATCATCTTTTATTGGGTGTTCGAATCTAGTCAATTAGACTGAAAAATGGTGAGCCTGCAAACACAACATTTTGACAAAAAGGTGGCTCACAAGAAAAGAGGGTATCAATTCATATCCCGGAATCCATGTTAGTTTTCAGAGTACTGATCTCAGTCTGAATAACATAGAACGAGGGTAAAATAGGAATATAGGAAAATCACTTTTTCAGAAACTATTTTTGAAATTTTCGAGCAACACACATTTAAAATTGTGTGTTGCGATTGGATTTCAAAAATAGTTTTGTCAAAAAGTGATTTTTTGAATCGACTCTTAATTTAGTTGGTTTCAGGGTCAACTTTGAAAGGATAATTTCGCCCAAAAGTTCTTTAAGTCTGAATTAACTCCTCGTATACGGATTCTTTAAACCCTTAATAGACGGATTGTCCAAAATGGATGGAGAAATTGTCCATTTTGGATAATCGAGCTGAAGACACCTTGGCTAACAATTTTATGATTGTCCCAAATGGATGTAAAAATATCCATTTGGGATTAGCCAAAATTGCTTATTGATCTGGAAATATAACCATTTGTTATCAATTTTGGATAATTTTTGCTAATCCGTCTAAAGGATAGATGATCCTTAGATATATGTCATCGAAGAAGAACAAATGTCAGTTCTGTGACAGAGATTTCTCGAGCAAGTATTGCTTGTCCAAGCATCAAAAGGTCGCTTCTTATTGCGTTGCGATTCAAAAAGAACTGCAGAGGCAAGATAAAGATACTATAATCGCGGAAAAGGCTCTGGAAGGTAACAAGTTGCAAGAAGAGCTTATTAGGTTACGGATTCTTTTAGAGCAGAAGGATGTCATGTTAGAGCAAAAAGATGAAGTGATAAAGAAATTAGAAGCTAGTCTAGTGAAACATGAGGACATTATTGCTGATATAGCTCGCCAAGCTGCTACAGACCAGAGGGATGAAGTGATAAAGAAATTAGAAGCTCGTCTTGCGAAACACGTGGAAACTATTGCTGACATAGCTCGCCAACCTACTACAGACCAGAAGGATGAAGTGATAAAGAAATTAGAAGTTCGTCTAGCGAAACACGAGGAAACTATTGCTGACATAGCTTAGCTACCATTTATGATTATCAATTTTGGTTAGTTCTGGTTAATTTTTGATAATCCGTCTAAAGGATAAATAAGCCTTAGATATATGTCATCGAAGAAACACAAATGTCAATTCTGTGACAGAGATTTCTCGAACAAGTATAGCTTGTCCAAGCATCAAAAGAGCGCTTCTTATTGCGTTGCGCTTCAGAAAGTACAGCAGAGGACAGTTAAAGATACTATAATCGTGGAGAAGGCTCTGGAAGGTAACAGGTTACAAGAAGAGCTTGTTGGGTTACGGATACTGTTAGAGCAAAAGGATGAAGTGATAAAGAAATTAGAAGCTCGTCTAGCGAGACACGAGGAAACTATTGCTGATATAGCTCGCCAACCTACTACAAAGATAGAGAACACAACGAATATTTTGCAACCCACGACAAAGATAGAGAATACAATGAATATTTTGTCTCCAATAACAGCGGAGCATCTTAGAGATCAAGCGCAGTTTCTGCAGATGGAACACATTCAGGAGGGAATAGATGGTTACGCTCGGTATGCATTGGATTACCCCCTAAAGAACAGAGTCGTATGCACAGATTTCTCCCGACGAAAGATTCAGTATAAGAATGGCGAAGGTAAAGTGGTAAGTGATCCTGATATGAAGAAACTATCTCACGAATTGTTTAAGGCAATTCGGGAGCGTAACGATGAGTTGTTTACGGACTATATGACCAAATTGATCGAAGCTGTGCGGAACGACCCAACTCATGCAAATCAACAAATTTTGACTGATGTCTGCGAGCTTCGAGCAGAGGTCAGGAGGCTCGCAGATGGACACAAGTCTGAGATGACGCCGTCATTCGTCAAGTCAGTTTGTGCTGGTACGACTAATTCGGACTGTTTAGCTATAAAGTGAAGACGGCATTGGTTAAAAGATACTATCTAATCCTTGTTATCAAGGCTCGTTTAACCTTCAGACGAATTATCCAAAAATCCATCCTTGATAATTTTGGATAATCCGTCTATTAAAGTGACATCATGTAGGGTATTCTATGGAAAATAATTATGTGTCTTTAATTAAATGAGGAGTCGGTACAGAACCCTAGACTCAGCGTGGGCACAAACCACTGAATTTTTTGACAAGAATGCTATAATAAAAGAAGGAGAGCCCCTAAAGGAAGAGGCAATCCGACACCGAATTTATCGATACAAAAATGATATATGGAAAATGTTTGACGAAAAGAAGTTGTATGAGAATGAGAAAAAATGCTACGAGGATATCAAAGATCGAGATATAATACCGGAGGTCGAGACAGATGACGAGAATATGATCATCCGGATGTCTGACGTAGGAGAGGCGATACAGAAGCGCAGTATTCCAAGCGATTTCGCAAGTCAATGCAAAAGGATAAATCGTTCCCTGGCGGACGCTGATATATACCATAACGATATGCACAATGGAAACATACGTGTCAATAAAGACGGAAAAGTGCGAGTCATAGATTTCGACTTGGCTACACGTTCTGCTCCTGTAGATAATGGACAAAATGACTGTTGCAACTTTTGGTATAGGTTCCCGTAGGCATTCTATGGAAAATAATTATGTGTCTTTATTTAAATGAGGAGTCGGTACAGAACTCTAGAATCAGCGTGGGCACAAACCACTGAATTTTTTGACAAGAGTGCCATAATAAAAGAAGGAGAGCTCCTAAAGGAACATGGAGATCATGCTGGCGGAGTTTATCGATACAAAAATGATATATGGAAAACGTTTGACGAAAAGAAGTTGTACGAGAATGAGAAAAAATGCTATGAGGATATCAAAGATCGAGATATAATACCGGAGGTCGAGACAGATGACGAGAATATGATCATTCGGATGTCTGACGTAGGAGAGTCGATACAGAAGCATAATACCCCAAGCGATTTCACAAGTCAATGCAAAAGGATAAATCGTTCCCTGGCGGACGCTGATATATACCACAACGACATGCACAATGGAAACATACGTGTCAATAAAGACGGAAAAGTGCGAGTCATAGATTTCGATTTGGCTACACGTTCTGATCCTCTAGATAATGGAGCAAATGACTGTTGCAACTTTTGGTATAAGCACCCGCACCACGAGACAACGGAGAATAAGCTTGGAGACACACCAACTAGGTCTGACTGAAAGTGGGCTCTGAAACACGTTGACGTGTACAACTGTTCTTTAAGCCCTATTTACAAATTGTCGTGTTGATAATTTGTAAATCATTGAGGATAATACACTTTATGCATATCATTAGCCGATAGTAGCGTGCAAGTTGTCAGACAGAAGATATAGAGTTAACGATTGAGGATTGCTCTCATTCTTGATTTATGGAAATCCAGTTTTGATTCTACATGGAGATTCCTATATCATGTTTGGGCGCAGGAAACCACGCAACAATTATTTTCTGAAAAACTATTAAACCAATGACAGAAAGCTTAATCGTGGCACATAAATCAGCGCGCTCAAAACGCGCACAACCTAGAAGGCATAATAAATCTCGTAGCCGTCGTAGGTCGGCAAGGAAATCTCAACGTCGTAGGTCGGCAAGGAAATCTCAACGTCGTAGGTCGGCAAGGAAATCTCACCGCCGTAGGTCGACAAGGAAATCTCACCGCCGTAGGTTGGCAAGGAAATCTCAACGTCGTAGGTCGACAAGGAAATCTCAACGTCGTAGGTCGACAAGGAAATCTCGAAGTATTGGTAGTAGGAGACTACGGAAGTCACGAGGTCGTGTAGGTAAAGCATCTAGAACTAGAATAGCTGGATCCAGGATTCGCTCTAATCCTCCCGGAGATAATAAACGCAAAAGAGC
>MDTC01140812.1_pt1 | contig 11356 bp, 8 predicted proteins | sample 811181 | NCBI WGS metagenome assembly MDTC01 (sample SAMN05326644, study PRJNA326480) | marine metagenome | isolation source: seawater | place: Pacific Ocean: North | collected 2011 | reverse complement strand
TTTTTTCTTTTGTGACAACCATTTTTCAAATTCTTCCTTCGAAACAACACTAACTTTATTAGACATTATTGAGTGGCCCATTCCACATAATTCGGCACATTGAACCCTGTAATTAACATCCTCATCATAATTGCCTATTCGATTTGTATTAATATTCAGTGCTGTATACATTCCAGGGATAACATCAATTTTAGTTCTGAAAGCAGGAATCCAAAATGGATGTAAAACGTCATTTTCAGGTGCGGTAATATGAAATCTAATTAAACTATTATTGGGTAGAACAACAGTTTCTTTACTTCCTCGTATAGTAACAGAATCATCAAGGTTATCAGTATCAATATATTGATAACTCCATGCCCATTGCTGACCAGTCACTGAAACAGTTAAATCAGGAGTTTTATCTTCATGAGCAAAAAGTTCATTGATTCCTGTGAAGCCAGGATGCACAAGAACAGATAGACACAATACAGTTGACACAATCAACCAACCCCATTTCCAATATAAAATTTGTTTTACAGATTGTTTATCAGCAGACTGGGAAGCAATCTTATTTTTACTAGCACGAAAATTCATAAATGAATATCCAAGCATGACGCACACAAGAGTAAATATAGGAACACTTAATACTGTCAACAAAAAGAATGCATCATCAATAAATATTGCCTCTTCAGAGCCTTGGATTGGGAAAATATGATCTTGTACACTAAAAAGACCAATTTCTCCAATCAGTGTAAAAATTATCCACAAAAACAATGTAATCAAAAAATCTTTATTCAACATAACAACCTTAATTCATTTTGTAATATTAATAATCATTAATTTATTTACAATCAAATGAATCACATTTGCAATCTGTGCATTTACAATTAGGATTAATGCATTTTTCATCTGACATATAAGCTTTTATTTATCTTGATTAATTAAATTTTATTTATAAGCTTTACCAAAACTAGGTTCATTTGTACTAATTCCCATATTTTTAATTAGCTAATTAGCATATTTGCTTAAACTTCCCATCCACATATAATACAAATCAGTTGATAAATATCAAAACGTACATATGATTTGCATTTGTAACAATTTGCCATAAAAAATCTGGATATTAATTTATTATCATTATTATTTAAAATCTATTCTTGAATAGATTTTAAATAAACAATTATTGATAAAATATTCTCATCAGTAAGCGCTGGATTTCCTCCTTTAGGAGGCATATCAATCCCTGTTGTATTTTCTTTGTCTCCAGATGAACGACCTTTTTTAATAAATTGAAGTAGTTCTGCATTATCCTGGTCTTTAATAAATGTTCCTCCAATTAAATCTTTACCTAAGCCATCAAGTCCTTTAGCATCCATACCATGACAAGAAGAACAATATCCCATGAAATCTACCTCTCCATCTACTAATTGATCCTCAATTGATTTGTGAGAGATCTCATCTGAGGATTGGTTCGATATATTTTTAGAAGTAACTCCATCGTCGTTATCAGTATTAGATTTTTCATTATTATCAGCGCCGCCACATGCAGTTAATAATAACAATGAGAAAACTAATAATGTTTTAGTAAATAATTTGATTCCCATATTCGCTCCTAAGATAATGTATGTATGTGAATATTATGTATTTGAATACATTTATATACATAAATTTATGACACAAATAGGTACATATGTACCATTAGTGATTGTGGGTCACATGATTATTACCACTCGTAAAATAAGAATACAAAGGATCACCATCTTTATATTTTTTTGATAATTCTAAAATATCCGTAATATTTTTGATTATCGGATTTGCATAATCAACAAAAAGTAATGCTTCATCATAATTATAAAATGCAATAACTCCATGCCCCATAGGTGTAATAATATTGTTATTAATCAGAAAATGAGCTTCATTAGCATTTATCCATGTTCCTGTTTGATAATCATGTACCCAAAATTTGATTACAGTATCAGAATTTTTAAAATAAGAAATAAACATACCACCTATATCATCAAATTTTTTTATTTCATTTTTATTGTTAATATAAGCTGCAGCAAAATGTGGATCACTGATTATCATTGAACATTCCATACATGTATCTTCTCCATAATAAATTTCAGGAGCTTCGTGAATATTTAATTCAGATTGACATCCGTGAAAAATAACAATAGTTATTACTACAGCTATAATATTGGGAAATAAATCTTTATAAACTTTGAACATAATAATATTCCTTTAAAAATCCCTTTTATTTTTCAAAATATAACAACTTATTATTAAAGGAATACATATAAATAATGCGGTAATAATTAGTAATATATATATTAACGATTGGCCATATGTTCTCATTGCATAAATACCGCCTGGCCCGAGTACTTCCAAATTATTATTTAATACAAGAATTGAGAGTATTTTAAATACTTGCAATGGGTTTATAAGAGAAATAGTAAATAATTGATTAACATTAAGTTTTAAGATTAATGATGTTCCCATAATTCCCAAATCAGTGAAAAATACAAATAACAACCAAGTAAATAAAGCTAATCCTAATGAAGTTATACTTTTTTTTGTGATAACAGAAATCAATAGTCCAATACTAATGCTAATTAAAGCCAAGCAAGTTGAAAGAGCTATCATATAAATATAATTTGTTATTTGATAGGATCCAACTTTGAAAGAAATTAATATGCCACTTATTCCAAATCCAATTAACAAGGATAATGTAAGAGAAAGTGAAATTCCTAAATATTTACCTAATAAATATTCTACTCTAGTAATTGGCTGAGCTATTAAGTAGAGCAAATTACCATTTTCATGCTCTGAGGATATTAATAATGCTCCAAGAGATAATCCCATCAATGGAATAATTAGTATAATTATATTTATCAGGGTTGCTGCAGTTCTACCAAATCCAGCTGCTCCATATATATGGGATTGAGATAAATCAATCCACGCAAATACAAATGATAAAATTACAAATACAATTGTATAAACAATCATCCACTTATTGTTTTTAGCATCCCTCAATTCTTTGTTAGCAATAATTAAAACAGTTCTTAAATCTAAATTTATTACTTTAGTTTTACTCATTCATATTCCATTTCGATTGTTTTCTACATACATATCTAATTCAAAATTATCAATCTTTATATGTGCTTGATTTAAACATAAAATTGATTCAATTTTTTCGCTCATTGTGGTTTTGACTAAAATGCAATCGTCATTAATGTTTACATTAAATCCTTTATTCACCAATATTTGAAATGCCTCTGAAATTTGAGAATGAGAAACATAGATTGATAAAACTAATTTTTCTTCTATAAATTCTTCTAATTGCTCTGGTAAACATTCTTTTACCAAATTACCATTATTTAAAATTAAAACTCTATCTGCCAATTTCAATATATCATCTATACGATGAGAAGCAAAAATAATTGTTTTGCCTTCATTTTTTAATTCCTTGATTAAAGATGAAAACGATATTCTTGAACTAATATCAAGATTTGCTGTCGGTTCATCTAAAATTAAAATAGGAGGATCAGACAAAAGAGATATAGCTAAAGATAATTTTTGCTTCATACCTCCGGATAATTCGGAAATTGTTTTATAAATATGATTTTCTAATCCTATTCTTTGAAGCTCTTTCTTAATTATCTCACTGTTGACTCTTTTTAATTGAGAATAAAAATTCATAGTTTCTATTACAGTAAGATCTTCGTGTAAATTAAGTTCTTGCGGAACATAACCTATAAGATTACGAGCTTCCTTACCATTTTTTTTAATGTCATATTCTATTAATTTAATTGTTCCTTCATAATGATTTAAGCCCATTATGCAATTAATTAAAGTGGTTTTACCTGCGCCATTTGATCCCCAAATTGCAATTGATTCACCTTTTGTGATATTAAAATTTAAATTATTAATAAACTTTTTATTATTAAATTTCTTTGATAGTTGATTTATAGAAAGAATAGGATTAATAGAATCATCAAAAAAATATTCCTTATCATATGGAATTCTAAATTTTCTTACAAAAATATAGGGGATAAAAATCATAGTTAAACCTATACTAAAAATCCCAAAAGATAATATGCCAAAAGATATACTGGCATGAACTGGAGGCATGCGTATACCTTCTGGCACATACTCCTTCATCAATGGAGCAAAATCGATTAACTTTGGCTGTGGTCGCACATAGGGTATTGCTTTCGCAGCAAAATCAATTGCTCTTGTTAAAGGAGAGTAAATATATATTTTAAATGATGGATATTTTTTGGTAAGATTTTCAAATAATTTTTGAGATTTATATGGAATATCTCCAATTTGATCATTATTTTCATCATATCCTGCATAATCACTCCAATAATTACCTATCCCATTTATCGTCCAAACTATTTCTTGAAGTTGTCCTCTTCCCGATATATTTATTTGTTCTTGATTTTCCTTAAAAGTATTAGAAGAAAAATTATTACGCTTCACCGAAGGCATAAATTTCACCCCAATATCATTGAATGCAAACATATTTCCTTTAAATAACATAGTACTATCTATTTCTCTAGGTGAATTATCAAGAGATGCTCCAATACGATTATTACTAAAAATATTATTTTCAATTAACGCATCATCAACATCTTTTAAACCTATTCCAAATCCACTTGGGCCTCTATTATTAGAAATAAAATTATGAGAAAAGTTCAAATTACGACTATACATTAAAAAGGCACCCACAGAATTATTTAATAATTGATTACTTTGCACCAAAGCATTATCACAATACATAAAATGCAATCCGTAACGTCCTTCAGAAATTTCATTCTTTCTTATATAAAGTCTATTTGAATACCAAAGAATGAGATCTCTGCCTCCATAAATTTTGTTATTTTCTACAATCACATCGTCGCTATACCATATTCGAATAGGATCACCTCTTCTTGGTAAAGCAAGGTTTTTAGAATTAATAATATTATTTATAATTGTGGAATTTGATGCTTTGCGAAGATAAATTCCAAATAGAATTTCGTCAAATTGATTACCGTCAATAGTAACATATTTTGATTCAACAGCTATTCCTGAATTTTCTTCATTTAAAACATGTCCACTATTTCTAATAGAAAAACCTTTGATAGATGTATTTGGAGCCAATATTGTTAAAACTGTTCCAGAGTTATTTCCATCTAATATAGGCCATTCGTGCCCAATCAAAGTTAAACTTTTATCAATACTAAATCCCCCATAATACTGACCTCCATAAACATTTATCACATCTCCATTTTCTGAATACTTAATAGCTTCTTTTAAAGAATAAAATGTTCCTTTGGGTGAAATAATATATCCTGGCTTTAATTCATCTCCATAGGTAAAATCAGAGATAGAAAAAAAGCATACTAATAATAAAAAAATGAAAATATATCTTTTAAAATTTATCATTTAAATTCCAGTTAAATTAAATAATATTTTTATAACATGTGAACTAGTCTCAGGGAGTTATCGGATGTGGCTTTTCAATCTGTTTCATCAGGTCGTTATTCCAATCTCCTTCAACAATAATATGTGCTGCAGCGCCAAGTAGCACTGCCTCTATCAAATTGTGGTTAAGATATACATACAAACCAGGCTGCTTAAATTCATACAGCATAGCCACAGCAGAACCACCTTCTACATACCATGTTTCAAGATTCGTTGCCGGTATATCTCCAAATGATCCGCCTCTCCACACAAGCTCACCGTGCCCACCAATAAGGTGCGGGCGAGAGTCTCTATTTGCTTGTGAGTGAAGGAAAAGCACTTTATCTCCCACGTCTGCCGTTAATGCATGATCCCCAGTCAGCGCACCTACTGCTCCATTTAATACTACGTGAGTAGGTGTCAGAGTTTTCATAACTTCAATCATGTCACCAAAACCAAGGGCGGGCGTTTCGTATTCTTTATATTTTCCGTCCGAATCCTTAGGAATGTAATAATCTTGTTCACCAATGTAATATGCTTTGTCATATGTGATTAAATTGCCTTTATCGTCTTTAAGTCCGTCTCTAGGCAAAACCATAATAGCTCCATTCATGCCTGAAACAACATGCAGAGGTATCATTGTTCCGCCCGGGGCACAATGATAAACGAAAACTCCAGATTTTAATGCCTTAAATCGCAAGAGCACTTCTTGCCCAGGCCCTACTTGTGTAAGTTCCCCGCCTCCTAATGCTCCTGTTGCCGCATGAAGATCAATATTATGTGCTAAAGTATTTGTTTCAGGATTAACCAATGTTAGCTCCACGTAGTCACCTTCATGGACAACTATGATCGGACCCGGAACACTTCCGTTAAATGTTAAAGCCCAAATTTTTGCACCGTTCTGTTCTACATCAATAAGTTTCTCTTCAACTGTCAGGCGGACTTGCACGACCTTGGGGCCATCTTTAGCAACTTGTTCATGTACAGGTAAAAAAGGTGGGGCCACCAGCATTTGGGTAATTCTTTCTAGTTCCTCTGGATTAGTTGATGTTTCACTCGATCCAAGCGTGCAACCAATTAAGAATAAAATGCTCATAATCGAAATGATCGACATCTTCATTTTTGTTTTATACTCCATGATTCTTCCTTATACTGATTTTTTTCATACAAAAGATTTAATATTAAATTCTATTGAATTATCGTCCATTGATTTATATATTTTTTGATGATAATAAAACCCAATCAAAAATAATACAATTGTAAGACACATAATATAAAAACCAATATCTACTTCATTAATAACTACAAAATTAGCAATTTTTTTCGTTCCAATTACGGGAGGGGTAAATGGGTCAACGGAAGAACTTAATGCTGCCCGGGGATCTAAATTCTGACCATATAATCTAAGCCAATAAAAAAGATCTGCTAAAAATATCAAAGGGAATAATAATATTGGTAAAGCAAAAATTATTAACCAGCGTGTATGTAAAAATATAGGTAAAGCAGAAAAAATAGCTATAAAAATCATAGCGTATTTACTAATTGCACGCTCAATAGGTGCTGCTTCAGCTAATGAACGCATCCCAATATAGTGATTTAATCCCTCTATCTCAAAAATATCTCCCTGAACATTGTCAATGAATAAATATATATTTAATCCCTTAGGGTATTGAGGAGCTTCTAATTTCATATGCCAAAATGGGAACATAGTAGATACAATTACAAGAATTGCACATATACTAAATAAGATAGTTGGAATTGGATGAACATTTTTTATAATTCTTATTAAAAAATCAGATTTTTGAATTGAAAATAAAAACTTGCCAGGATTATTTATTAATCTTTCACTGTGATTCGTTAAATCAGATTTATTTGTTTTAGTTTCAATCATATTTTCACTCACATTCAAAATACTATATTCCCTTATATTATTTATTTAAGGTTGAACTAATAAATACCCAGTCATCTCCAAGTGAAGAGCTGAACAAAATTCAGTACAATAATAACTAAACACACCATCATAAATGGCATCAAATTCAAATGTCGTAGCCTCTCCTGGTTCAATACTAAGATTAATGTTATATCCTCCTAGAGCAAATCCATGAGTTGCATCATGGGCTCTTTCAACATTAGTTATATGCCAAGTAACATGGTCGCCTTTTTTGATCTCAACTCTTTCAGGTGTGAAATGACTTCTAACAGCAGTCATGAAAACTTCTACATTATTACCGTTTCGAACAATTCTTTCTTCTCCGATCTGTACAGCATTTTCGTCAAGTTTTTGATTAGCAGGATTCCACCCAACTTCTGGATAAACATCCCAAGGACTTAATTTATCTGCTTTTATAATTTGAGCATAATGAGGTTCACCTGTACCAATCGGCATATCATAAAGTATTTGCATATTGTCACCTTGTTCAGAAATATCTATTAATTGAAAATTCTGAGGTAACAATGGGCCTACACTTGTAAATCTATCTATAGCCCACTTATTTAAAGAAACTAAATAATTTCCATCAGGACTTACAGTATCTCCTTCCGCAACTGCAATATGCCCAACATTATATTGAACCGGTATTTTTGAAACTAAAGACCAGTCAGGTTCAGGATTTTTCTCACCAGCTGATCCTCCCATAGCCCATCTAGCAACTGCAGGTTCTAAAAATAAACTTGTATATGCATATCCTTGATGATCAAATTGAGTATGTAGGGGGCCTAATCCTACTTCAATTTGTGCTTCCACAACATCATCAAAATTTAGAATTGGGATTCCATAATCATCTTTATCATTAGTTCCTTTGTTAATAGCAGTGAGTATCTTCTCAAAGCTAAATATAGTCACATGAGGGTCTAATTTTCCTGATACAACCATATAATCACCACCAGGAGATACATCAACTCCATGAGGACTCTTAGGTTCAGGTGCAAAATACAAAAGATTTTCCTTTATTGTAGTATCTAATGAAATAACATTAAATCCATTTATTTTTACTGTTTTACCAGAAGCAGCAATTTCTGTTGCTTTTTTCAAATTAATAATATGTAAATAATCCATATCTCTTTGAGATGCTCCAGCTTCAAATGGCGGATTTCCATCTTCTACTCCTCCAGTACTGATTTCAGTATTAAAAGAATTACAAAATATCCATCCATCACTGACTTTTTTACCTGCATCACAAATATCTTGCCAATATGGAGGTAATTCCATTGCAAAAGATGAATTGTAATCTATTCTTCCCTTAGATCTATCAAATTTCCAAAATGTAATCATACCTCTATATTCATCAGCATATTTATCTATTGAAGCATACTTACCTCCAAGAGGAGCTGCGTATTGGCCTCCTTCGATTATCCATTCAGAATTTGGAGTCGACATTGTGCCTCCATGATCATTGATTGCTATAGGATTTTTTATTATTTGTTTTGTCTCAAAATCTTTTAAATCAATAACAGCAACTCTTGCATTTGCTTTATCATTAATAAAAACAAATTGTCCATCATAATCACCGTTAGTCTCACTTAAAGCCGGATGGTGGGTATCTCCCCAAGTTAATTCGATATCATTAAAATTGCCTTGTTTTAGAATTTCCATAGTATCTTCAGCTCCATATCCCCAACCTTGCCAAGGCTCAGGAGTGAAAACACCAATCATTTTAAGCAATCTCATAGAAGGTAATCCTATAACCAACATTTGCCCAGAGTGTCCTCCTGATGCAAACATCAGATATTCGTCATGTTTTCCAGAGGGAAGATAAGTTTTAATAGCTGCAATCATATCATCAGGAGTTAAACCTCTACTATCAGCTAATTCATAAATATCAGAAGAATTATTGGAAGTTAGTTTTGTGTCAGCAGATTCATCTGCACTACAACTAATCAAAATTATTGGAATTGACAAAAGTGAAATAAAAACGGGAAATAACATTTTTAAATAATTTCTCATAATAACCTCCAAACTTAATTTACATTAGGGAGATAACGTAAAATTATTAATTAGGAAAATAGTAGCAAGTAATAATTATCTTGTCAAGGGATATTTAAGGTACAACAATATTTGTTTAATTGATATTGTTGTATATTGAGATATTGTTCAGGTGTGTTTATTCGTTTTGCCAATATGATAATATATACATAAGGATAAAAATTAATTATGGAATTAAAACAACTAAGAAGTTTTGCTGCAACAGCTCAATTAAATAGTATTTCTAAAGCTGCAAAGAAATTAATGATAGGACAGCCAACTGTTACAACACATATACAGCAACTGGAATCAGAATTAGAAATAATTTTATTTGATAGAGTGAGAAGGCCTATTGTATTAACAGAAGAAGGTAAAGCATTTGCAAATACTGTAATTGAATTAGTAGAATCAATTGATAATATTTCACCAAATAATATTATCAATAATAAAGATATAGTCGTCACAATTGGTGCAACATATGACATTATTCCTCACATATTATTTGATGTAATTAAAAATTTCATGAAAAAAAATCCAAATATTCCAATTAGTATAAGATCAGGTCACAGGGAAGACGTTATTAATATGTTGGAAAATCGTGAGATTAATTTTGGGATAATTCCTGGAACAACAAGTTCTCAAAATATAAATTTCGAAAAATTATTTAATTATGAACGAGTATTAATTACACCCAAAGATCATCCACTAACTAAAGAAAATACAATATCACTTAACAAAATTTCAAAATATCCATTTGTAATGATGGAATCACGTTCTTACACAAGAAAACTAATTGAAAAAGAATTTTCTGCAAAAAATTTGTCATTCGATGTAGTAATAGAACTAGATAGTATTGATTTCATAAAACAATTCATAGAAATTGGTATGGGAATTTCTATTGGTCCAAAATTAGCCATAGAACAGAAAGATTTAAATAATATTTCAATAATCAAATTAAATAATATTCTAAAACAAGATGAATGCGGAATTATATCTTTACCAAATAGAGTTTTATCCAAAGCAGCAAAAACATTTATAAAATTCATGAAAATTTCATTAGAATCTTCTGATACATAATAACTACATAACTACAATAATATGAGAAAATCTATATTTATTTCTATATTATTATGCCTTACATTTATTTTTTCTTGTTCTCAAACTGAGGAATGAAAGAAATCATTTAAGTAATTCTAAGCCTAAGAAATACAATTGGATAAATCGGGACGACGATAAAGAATATACATAGAATTAGTACTCAAACAACCAGAGAAGATATTTAAAATGCATTACGAAATTTCTTTAAGAGAATTATTAAAGTAATAAAGAGTAAGGCCAACCACAGACAATATCAATCCTCCAAAGGCAATAGTTAATAAAACACCTATATGTTCTAACGAAAAATATTCATCAATAAATCCTCCTAACATACCCACCCATAGACTTCCTAATGACATAAAACTAAAAGACATAACAAAAATACCTACTACTCTTGCTCTATATTTATCATTAACATAAATCTGTATAGCACTCATAACTGATGTAACATAAACAGAATTACAAAATCCAATAAATATAATCAATATAAAAGCAAAAATAATAGACTGGAATATCAATGAAGACAAAGAAAATATAATTATCATCAAACCTGAAAAAACCAAGCTAAAACAAGCCCCTATTCTTTTGTTAGGAATTCCGGATTTAGAAAATATAATTGTTGGTAAAACCGCTCCAATCCCTGTCCCAGATAAAAGTAATCCGGTTTCCTTAGACCCAACACCAAAAATTTGTACACCAATATAAGGAATCATATTTAAATATGCATAACCAACCAGGTAAACCAAGAAAGACATGCTTAATAAAACTACAATAGGTTTATTACTATATACATATTTCAGTCCTTCTAGGACATCATTTAAAGGATTACCTTTTTGTAATTTTTCCTTTATATATATTGGTTTAGTT
>MDTC01235444.1_pt1 | contig 11357 bp, 12 predicted proteins | sample 811181 | NCBI WGS metagenome assembly MDTC01 (sample SAMN05326644, study PRJNA326480) | marine metagenome | isolation source: seawater | place: Pacific Ocean: North | collected 2011 | reverse complement strand
TATTAATATCTTACTGGTCTGAATTTGTAAGTTTTTTTTCAAACAAAAGACCATCTCTACCTATTGATGGACTTAAAGCAATTAAAATCGGAGCTCAAGCAAGCTCTAAAAAATCTAGCAAAGAACTAGGTATAAAATATAATGATGGGGAACAGATTTTAATCAAATTAATCGATTGGTTAAATAAAAATAATTTAATCAATAATTAGAGTAACTTAGGCTCTAATGTAAACATAAGAAATTTGACATATTTTTCTTCTTTATTTAAATTTGGGTTTCTATGTGTTCAATGAAATCATTAATCATAGCCGAGAAGCCTAGTGTTGCAAATTTAATTGCTGATGCTTTGTCTATAAGTAAGAATTCAAAAAAGGCTGACTTCTTTGAAAATGATCACTTTATAGTTACCTCTGCACAAGGTCATATAGTTGAATATGAAAAACCAAAACAAAAATGGAATCTAGACTTGCTCCCTTTAAATCGTCCCGAAAAATTACAGCCTATCCCAAGAGTAAAATCAAAAGTTGATTTAATAAAAAAATTAAGCAAAAGAGAAGATGTAGAGTCTCTTATCAATGCTTGTGATGCAGGAAGAGAAGGTGAGCTTATATACAATCAAGTTATAAGCTATCTGAAAATTAATAAACCTTCAAAAAGACTTTGGCTTCAATCCATGACAAAAGATGGTATTTCAAAAGCATTCACCGCTATTAAGCCAGACTCCGATTTTAAAGGACTAAAAGATTCCGCCTTAGCAAGGACACATGCAGATTGGGTTATTGGAATGAACGGAACAAGGGCAATTACAGGGTGGTCAAGCAAGGCATACAATGTAGGCTTCAATAAACAAGTAGTTGGAAGAGTTAAGACTCCTACACTAGCTTTAGTTGTGAAACGAGATAGAGAAATTGATAATTTTATTTCTGAGAAATATTTTGAGATAACAGCAGAATTCAAAACGAAATCTGGAAACTATTTGGGTACATATTTTGATAAAGAATTTACAAATAAAGAATTTAGCGATGAAGAAAAAAGAACAAAAAAAAATGACAGAATATTTAAACTAGAAACAGTGGAGTCAATAATTTTATCATGTAAAAATGAAGACGGAGAGATAAAAGAGGAAAAAAAAGAAAAGAAAGAGTATTCTGAAGCTCTTTTTGATTTAACCACCCTTCAACGAGAAGCAAATAGCAGATTTGGGTTTAGAGCTCAACAAACATTGCAAATAACTCAGGGTCTTTATCAACCAAGAAGCGGCGAAGGCTATATAACATACCCGAGAACCGATTCTAGGCGACTCCCTAATGATTACCCAAACCAAGTTCTTGAAATACTTAATAATTTTATTGAAACAAAATACAGTTCATTTTCCGAGAATATATTGAAAAAAAATCTTGTTAACCCTAATGAAAAAAAAGTCTTTGATTCGAAGAAGGTTTCAGATCACTTTGCTATTATCCCAACTAATATTATTCCACCTAATGGAAAACTCTCTGAACCTGAGACAAAAATATATGATTTAATCGTAAGAAGATTCTTAGCTATTTTTTATCCACCTGTTATAACCCAAGAAACTACTAGAATTACTACCATTGGAAAACACAACTTCAGAACTAAAGGGAAGATTTTATTAGACAAAGGCTGGAAGGAAGTTCTTGAAAGTGCTACTTCTGAGACAATATTGAATCCGATCGATGACAATCAAAAAGCTAAATGTTTTGAAGTATCCAAATTAGAGAACTCAACTAAGCCAAAGGCAAGATATACAGACTCAACTCTTTTAAGAGCAATGGAAACCGCAGGAAATGATCTAGGTGATGAAGAAATAGCTATGGCTATGAAGAACAAAGGCATAGGGACGCCTGCAACCAGAGCTAATACAATCGAGGACTTAATCAAGGAGAACTATTTATTTAGAACTGAAGAAGAAAATGGTAAAAAATGTATTGCTTCTCATATAAGAGGAAAGCAACTAATTCAAGATTTAGATATTTTAGACTTAAAACGTCTTACAGAGGCAAATCTAACTGGTGAATGGGAGTTGAAATTAAAAGAAATGGAAGAAGAAAAATATTCATATGATGATTTCATGAAAGAAACTGATAAATTACGCGATGAAATTATCGAAAAAGCTAAATCTGTTAATGTTGATACTGATACCTTTATTAGACCATTAGATATTAATTGTCCAATTACTGGTCTCCCTGTTATGGAAACTTTTAATAGATACACAACTGATAAGCCTGACGAATCAACTAATATTAATAAAATTATTTCTGGTAGGCCCGTAAGTAGAAATGAAGCTGTTTTATTAATTAAATCTTTTAATGGAAAAGAAGGACGGATAAAGCTAGAGGGGTTTTTAAGCAGATTCGGCACTTTTTATGGAGCAGATGTTGTTTTAAAAGAAACTGGCAAATATGAATTGGATTGGGGGCAAGAGAAAGAGGTCGACCTTAAAGAAAAGACTAGCTTAGGGTATTTTGATTTTGTTAATAGTGAAGTATTTTATGATGATAAATTCTATTATTTTGGAAAAAAAGGAACGAATAGAATATCAACTCTTATACTTTCTCCATATTTAAATTCTGATGATGAAGAAGAGAAGAAGAGATTTTCATTACCTTTAGATGAAGCAAAAAAATTATTTAATGGTGAGAAGACTAATATATTACAATTTAAATCAAAAAGAAAAAACGCTAGGAAACCTTTTTTTAAAGCAAGGCTATATTTGGACTCTAAATTTAAACCAAAATTTGAAATGATAAAGCCCGAAAAAGCAACCCTAAAAAAAGAAGAAAAAAATTAATCCCATAATTAATGCTATAATTACATCATGTTTGAAAAAATAACAGACAAAATAAGCAGTTCCTTTAAGAAATTAAGAGGGAACAATATAATAACAAATGAAAACATTAAAGACTCTCTGAAAGAAATAAGAATGAGTCTTTTAGAAGCTGATGTTAATTATAAAGTTGTCAAAACTCTAGTTGAAAAAATAGAAGAGAAGGCTTTAGGACAAGAAGTAATTAAAAGTATCTCTCCTAGCGAACAATTTATTAAAATTTTTAATGATGAATTAGTAAAATTACTAGGTGAAAAAACAGAGCCCTTGAACATAAAGGTTTCACCGCCTGCTGTAATTATGATGGCGGGACTTCAGGGTTCAGGTAAAACTACAACAGCAGCAAAGTTAGCAAAATATTTAAAGGAAAAAGAAAAAAGAAACCCATGTCTTGTGTCCGCTGATATATATAGGCCTGCTGCTATAGAGCAACTAAAAATATTGTCAAATCAGATAAAAGTTCCTTTTATTGAAAATGATTCAAAGAATGTTGTAGATATTTGTAATAATGCTTTTAATTATTCATACAATAATGGATTTGATACATTGATTATTGATACGGCAGGAAGACTACAAATAGATTCCGATATGATTAATGAATTAAAATCTATTAAAAAGAAAATTAAAGTTCATGAAACAATTCTCGTAATAGATTCAATGATTGGCCAAGAAGCAATAAATGTTGCCAAAGAATTTGATCAAGAAGTAGAAATCGAAGCAATACTCCTAACTAAGCTAGATGGAGATGCGAGAGGTGGAGCTGCATTATCGGCCAAATATGTAACAGGTAAGCCAATAAAATTTTATGGTTTTGGTGAAAAACTAGATATGTTAGATATTTTTCATCCCGACCGGATGGCATCAAGAATTTTAGGAATGGGTGACGTTGTATCATTGGTAGAAAAAGCTACCGACTCAATAGATCAAGTCGAAGCTGAAAAACTCACAGATAAATTTAAGAAAAATGAATTTGACTTTAATGATTTCAAACAAGCTATAAAATCAATGAATAAAATGGGATCATTAAAGAGTACTTTATCTATGATTCCAGGATTAGGTAAGCTTTCTGACGATGAAGAGGCTATTAAGAAAGCAAATATAGAGCTTAAAAGAACTCTCGCTATAATTGACTCGATGACTAAAAAAGAAAGAAGTGATCATGCTCTTTTAGACGGAAGCAGACGAAGAAGAATTGCCAAAGGAAGTGGAACTTCAGTACAAGATATTAATTCTCTTGTTAAAAAATTCTTACAAATGAGAAAGATGTCCAAAAATATGGGGAAATTCAAAAAAAAATCTAAAAATATGTTGAATTTTAATTAATTTTAATCATTATTAATGGACGGAGGAATTATGATAAAAATTAGACTAGCAAGATTAGGACGAAAAAAGAGACCCTTTTATAGAATTGTAGCAACAAATTCCAGGTCACCAAGAGACGGAAAATTCTTAGAAATACTTGGAACCTATGATCCACTTCAAGAACCTTCAATGGTTTCCATAGATAACGACAAGCTGAATGAGTGGGTTAAAAAAGGAGCTCAGCTCAGTAACAGAGTACAAAAGCTCACTGACCCTGAAAAGTATGCGGAATTAGTAAAAGATAAACCAAAGAGAAAACCAAAGAAAGCTAAACTAGAAGAAGGTAAGCCTGCAGAAACTGAACAAACTTCTACAGAACAAGATGCTACAGATAGTGAAACATCTACTGCTGAAGAATCACCGACTGAGAATGAAGAGATTGACACAACTGAGGAAACAGCTCCATCTTCAGATGAATCTACCGGCTCAGAAGATGAGGTAAAGCCTTCATAAAAAAGCCTTTTTAAAAGCTTATTTAAGAACTGGATAAAAAAACTCAGCTTATTTAACTCAATTATTGTATAATCGTGAATAGAGGTAGATATGAATAAAGTTGCAGAATTAATTAAATCAATCGCAAGCTCTCTAGTAGATAAACCAGAGGAAGTAGAGATTCACGAAGTAACAGGAGATACTACTACCGTTTATGAACTAAAAGTAGCTCAAGAAGATTTAGGCAAGATAATTGGTAAACAAGGAAAAACAGCAAAAGCAATGAGAATTCTATTGGGTGCGGCTGCGGCAAAAGACAAAAGAAGAGCCGTTCTCGAAATTGTAGAACAATAATAATTTTAGTCTCATTGATATAGGCATTCTTATGGCTGAACCTGATGGATTAACTATTTTAAATATCAATGATTATTTAAATTATGACTTTGTGGACTTCACAATTGTTTCCTCGTCTAATAAATCGTATGGAACTGTTTCAAGGGTCTTAGGCTCAAAAACAACTTCGTTACTTGAAGTGTCATTTGAAAACAAAAATTATCTTATCCCAATAAATGATTCATTTGTTATATCTCTAGATTTAAAAGAAAAAAAAATAAAAGTTAAGAATATAGAGGAAATTTCAAACTTATGATCTTTAACATATTAACAGTTTTTAGAGAGCTGATTAAGCCAAGTATTAAATATGGAATCCTGTCTAAGGCAATAAAAAATAAAAAAATCAAAGTAAATATTTTTTCTTATTCTGACTACCTAAATGATAACGAGAGAATTGACGATAAACAATTTGGCGGTGATCCTGGAATGATCATAAAAGATGAGGTGGCGTCTAAGGCTTTACAGTCTATCAAGAAGCTAAACCCTAAAACAAAAACTATTTTCCTTACCCCTAAAGGTAAAAGGCTTGACAATAACCTTGCAAAAGAACTTTCCAAGTATAAAAATATATCCATTATTTGTGGAAGATATGAAGGATTTGATGAAAGAACTATAGAAAAACATGCTGATATGGAAATCTCTATTGGTGACTTTATTGTGTCAGGTGGAGAAGCTCCTGCAATAATATTGATGGATTCTATTAGTAGAATGATTAATGGCGTTGTAGGAAATGAAGAATCTGTCACGAACGATAGTTTAAATAACTCATTGTTAAAACACCCTGTGTATACAAGGCCTGCCAGCATAAAAGGAAAAAAGGTTCCTAAATTACTCATATCAGGTAATCACAAAAAGATTAGTGAATTTAAAAGGGAAAAATCTCTAATTGAGACAGTTAATAAAAGAGAAGATTTGCTTGAATACGCCAACATAAACTCTCAAGAAAGAGAGATGCTAAGGAAGATTAAAGCCAAAACCATCAAGTCCTCTTCTTATGTAGGACTCGTTCATTATCCGATTGAAAATATTAAAGGGGAGATAATTAAAACATCCCTTACAAATTTGGACATACAGGATATTGCTAGAACTTGCCAGACATATGGGATTAAAAAATATTTTATAACGCATCCTGTTAAAGAACAAAGAGACCTTGCAAAAAATGTACTCGATTACTGGAAAAAAGGTACAAATATAAGAAATGATAGCACTAAACATACTGCTTTAGAAAATATAGAAATTAAAAAAAGTATTCAAGCAGCAATAAAGTCAATAAAAGATATTCATGGTAAAAAACCCAAAATAGTTGCAACCGATGCAAGAATTATGCATAATATGGTTAATTATTCTGACATCAAGCGCAAATTAGATACTGACGATAATCCTTATTTGTTTTTGTTTGGAACTGGGTGGGGATTAACTAATGAAGTTTTGGATAATTCAGATTATATTTTAAAGCCTGTCGGAAGCTATTATCAATATAATCATTTGTCAGTAAGGAGCGCTGTTGCAATAATTTTAGATAGAATTTTTGGTTGTAAATTTTAGGTGTAATATGAATATTATAGATAAATTAGAAAAGAAAAGTCTTAAAGATATACCCAATTTCAAATCTGGTGATACTGTCGCAGTTTCATATAAAATTAAAGAAGGCGAGAAGGAAAGAATTCAAATCTTTGAAGGAATAGTAATTGCCAAAAGTGGGTCTAGTATAAAAGAAACTTTTACAGTTAGGAAGATCTCATATGGTATCGGGACAGAAAGAATTTTTCCAATTCATTCCAAACAAATAGATAAAATTGTTGTTAAGAAAAAAGGTAAAGTAAGAAGAGCTAAGCTTTACTATATCAGAGGACTTTCTAAGAAAGCATCAAGAATTAAAGAAAGTACTAAATAATTATTGTTTTAAAGCTAATAACAATCTTTGAATAGTGGCATATAAAGAAAGTACTGTTATAAATATTATAGTTAGCATAAAAATTAAATGCTCTATTTCTAAAAAGGTAATACCGTAATATTCAAAAGCTGAGCTAATTAGACCTCCTAATCCAAGACATACAACACGTTCTGGTCTTTGCATAATCCCTATATTCGTTTTAAATCCATGATTTTCTGCAGCAGATTTAATATAACTAACAGTCAAGCTAAAAACGGCAGCAAGATAAATAATAAATACGAACTCTGTGCCATAATAAAAAAACATCAAACCAAACATTACTACAATTTCAGAAAATCTATCAAGACAACTATCTAAGAATGCGCCCTTTTTAGATTGTGTTGAATTTATTCTTGCTACCCTTCCGTCTAAAATATCAAAACTTGATCCTGCAAGAAGAACTAAAGAAGCAAAAAAAATTGACCCTATAGAAAACAAAAAAGCAGTTATGAACGAAACTAGGAAAGACATTAGTGTTAGAAAATTTGGACTTATTTTACTTTTAACAAGGTTATCTTCAATGGGAGAAATTACATAAGTCCACCATTCCTTAAAAACATTCGATATAACTGTGTTATCTTGATAGCCCTTAGTACTCTTTGTAGCTTTCAATATAGTTTCATCATAATTATTTTTTATATCCTTGTACAAAAAAATTGTTAAGACCTTATAAAAGACAAGTATCAATATTATGGCAATAAAAATATTTTGCGGATTTATTAATGTAAAGTAATTTCCCATAATTCCTCTAATATAATAAAATCTATCACATCCTTTCAGGTGATGAAACACCTAAAAGATTTAAACCATTTGTAAAAATTATTTTTAATGATCTTAATAGTACGATTCTGGCCTTTGTAAGCTCTAAGTCATCAACTAAAACTTTTGTATTTTTATAGTAGCTATGAAATATTTTAGCCAATTCTTGCAGATAAAAAGCTATCTTATGGGGAGACATAGTATTAGATGACTCTAAGACAACGTCAGGAAAATTTAACATCTTCTTTATCAATCTTATTTCCTGCTCCTCGTTCAATAAACACAGATCGATTCCATCTATACTATCGTTACCTTCTTTATTCTTTGATAAAATACTATTAATTCTTGCACTCGCATATTGTATGTAAAAAATAGGATTATCGTCTGAACCTTCTCTGCACTTATCTAAATCAAAATCAAAATGTGAGTCCGAGCTTCTTGAGACCATCATGAATCTTACTAAATCTTTGTTAAATTCATCTAGCATATCTTTAATGGTTGTATAACTTCCAGACCTTTTAGACATTGAAACATCTTTTCCATCTTTTATTAATCTAACAAACTGAATAAGAACAAATCTAAGCTTGTTTAAATCATTTGATAGTAAATTCATTGATGCATTTAATCTTGCAATATGACTATGATGGTCAGCACCCCAAATATTTATAATCAAATCGAATCCTCTTCTATACTTATCATGATGATAGGCAATATCATTCATAAAATAAGTCGAGGTCTTATCTGTTTTCCTTATTACCCAATCATCATTATCACCGAAATCTGATGTTTTAATCCATTCTGCATTTTCTTTTTCGTATAAACCATTATTCGATTTAATTAAACCCCTTACTTCTTGTAATAAATCAGAATTATGAACTTTTTCTTTTTCCGAATACCATGAATCAAAAGTAATATCTAATTCTTTAAGGTCTTTTATAATTTCTTTTTTTAAATACTTTATAGCAAAATCAGAAAAAAATGACGGGTCATTATCCAAAATAGAACTGGAATTACTCTTTGATACTATCTCTTTAGCTATATCAATTAAATAATCACCTTTATAACCGCCCTCTGGAAGCTCAAAATCTATCCCAAGATTCTCAGCAATTCTTGATTTTAATGATGCAGCTAATAAACGAATTTGATTTCCATAATCATTTATATAATATTCTTTTGTGACATTGTAGCCAGAAAATTTTAATATTCTTGCAATCGAATCACCAACAGCCGCATTCCTTAAATGTCCCAAATGTAATAAGCCTGTTGGATTAGCGGATACAAACTCGATTAGAACTTTTTTACTGTTCCCTGTTGATGAACCAAATTTTCCATCTTTTAAAACTATATCTTTTAAATATTCCTGATAAACATTATTTGAAATTATAAAATTAATAAATCCAGGCTCTTCAACTGAAATATTATCAAAGAAGGGGTCCTTGTTTTGATTTAATATTTCAAGAATATCTCTTGCTAAATCCATAGGCCTAGTTTTTAATTTTCCCGAACTTACTAAGGCAAAATTCGTAGAATAATCACCATGTTCAGTATTTCGAGGAATAGATAGAGAAAGTTTAGAAAAATCTAAATCAGAAAATTTCCTATCATTAATTAAAAACTCTTTAATTTTATCGGCTACTTTATCCTTTAACATGGCAATAATGTTTATTAAATTTAACCTTCACTAAATCTTACAATTTTATCGTCAACTTTTAAATGATCGGTAAAATTGATTATTTCTAATGTTAAAACACCCTTAAAAAAACTTGCTTCGGATATAGAACCAGATTCAGTTGTAAAATCAGTAAAAAATTTCAGCTCTTTACTTGATATAGTACATAACACAGAGGCGATTACTAAGTTATGGGTGACAACTAGTATAGTGCTATCCTCAGGCAAGCCAAATACTATTGATTTTATATATTTTAGACTTCTGTCCCTTACCTCACCTAATGTTTCACCATTAGGTAGCCTAAAATCCTCTGGATTTTCTCTCCAAACTCTTAGCTCATTTGAATACTTTTCCTTTAAATATGTCAAAGACAACCCTTCAAAGTCACCCTGATTCATCTCTCTTAAATCTTGAGAATAGTTTACATTAAATCGATTGTCATAATTAATCTCATTTAATGTTTGCTTTGCTCTTTTGAGATCACTGCAAAAAACATAATCAATCTTCTTCTCCTTAAAAAAAACTCTTAATTTTTTTGCTTGAGCTAATCCCGCGCTATTTAATTCAAGGTCAGAGACACCCTGACATCTTTCCTCTTTATTCCATTCTGTCTCACAATGTCTTACAAATATTATTTTCATGATTGACTATTATTGTAGACTATTTATCCCTAATAACTAATGAAAAAATACTTTTTGTTAATGAAGGTTAATTATTGTATAAGTTACTATGTCTCAATACAGAAAAGGATACTTATTCGAAAAAAAAACACACTTAAAAATAGGCGATATCATATCAAACCACAAAGATCTGAAATTTTATGGAATTGAAAGCAGAGGAAGCAAGGGAGCTGCTGATATCGTATTCGGTATATATAATAAAAGACATAAAATAAGAACATGGGTTGGAATACAATGCAAAAGAGGCTATGTTTCAAACCCGGAGAAATCTAGAGAAATAAAATCTGCAATGAAGAACTATGGAATGATAATGTTTTATAGTACGCCATGCAAAAAAAAGAAGACAGAAATTGAATTTTATCCAGATTTTGAAAAATGGTTAGATAATTGGGTTAAAGAAACTAAATAAGTGCTTCGATTATCGAATCATCTATATCAAAATTTGAATGGACCTTTTGTACATCATCGCAGTCATCCAACAAATCTAACATTTTAATCATATGTTCAGCAGGCTTACCTTCAACTTTAACTGAATTTGAAGGGATCATAGATATTTCAGCGCTCTCTAGTTTAACATTATTACTTTCTAAACCTTTTCTAACGTCTTCAAATTTATCAACTTCAGTCAAAACTAAAAAAGAATCTCCTTCATTAACAACATCATCCGCCCCTAAATCCAAAGATAAATCAATTAAAGAATCCTCCTCAATTGACTTAGCTAATATCTCAAACTTCCCTTTCTTTGTAAAAATCCATGACACACATCCAGATTCACCCAAATTTCCTCCAAACTTACTAAAGGCTCTTCTTAATTCTGAAACTGTTCTATTTTTATTATCAGTTAGAACCTCTACAAGTACGGCTGTTCCTCCAGGACCATAACCTTCATAAGTAGTCTCTATAAAAGTATCACTGGCAAGTTCGCCAGTTCCTTTCTTAATTGCTCTTTCAGATGTATCTTTCGGCATATTAGCACTTTTTGCGTTAACCAGAGCAAGCCTTAGCCTGGGGTTGGTGTCGGGGTCCCCTCCACCATCTCTAGCTGCAACAGTTATTTCACGAATTAATTTTGTAAAGATTTTTCCCCTTTTTGCGTCAAGGGCACCTTTTTTATGCTTTATTGAACTCCACTTTGAATGTCCAGACATTTTCTCACCTATTAGTAATTAAAAATATTATCAAAAAAAACAGTACAAAACAATTAAAAATTGACTTTTTAAGAAATATGTTCTTTAATATTAGTATATATATTCTTTCAAATATATTAAATTTCCAATTTTT
>MDTC01158878.1_pt1 | contig 11357 bp, 12 predicted proteins | sample 811181 | NCBI WGS metagenome assembly MDTC01 (sample SAMN05326644, study PRJNA326480) | marine metagenome | isolation source: seawater | place: Pacific Ocean: North | collected 2011 | reverse complement strand
TTTCTCTTAATTGGAATAAAATAAATTATATTGAGAAAAATCACTATAGGTGAAATAAATACTAATCTAAAAATATCTCTCCTTACTCCACTCTTATCAATATTCATATTATTTTTTCTAAGTATCCCTAAAACTTCTTTTTCATTAAAGCACCTAACATGAGTATCATCATCATAGAAATTTAAAAACCCTATCGCTGAGGGGTAATTTAGGGTTCTTGGGTGAGGTGTTTCAATGTAGATAAGCCCATTAGTATTCAATTTTTTTAATAAAATTTTTATATAGCTTTCGAATTTATTAGTATGTTCAATTATATGACTCATAATAATTAAATCAAAATCTTCCTCTAAACTTTCTAATTTATCCAAGTCAGAGTCTAAATCCGCGTAAACTAAGTTTGGGATTAATGAATAGCCATCTTCACCATCATAATCAACTTTGTCAATTCCAACATAGTCTCTTATCGTAAGAAATTTATTTGCCAGATAAAAAGACTCATTACCACAACCAACATCTAAAATTTTAATTGGTTTCTTGCCCGTCATTTTTTTTATTACTTTAAATCTAAAGGGCTTTAATGGTCCATTTTTGAATTTAAAAAGAAGTGATTGTATGACGTTAGTAACCATTGATTAAATAAATATTGAATAACAGATAAATATAATTACTTTAAAAAGAGTAATTATAGTAACTTTTTAAAATGACTACAAATAATAAGATAAAAGAGAGTGAGATACGCTACCACAATAAGGTTTTCAAAGAAGGTTCAAAGGCAAGGGATAAAACACTTAGATATTATTCAATTACAAGTGTATCAACTGAATATTATTTAAACAGACTCAAAGATAAGATTGGGGAAAATAAAAACGTTCTTGAGTATGGTTGTGGCGCAGGAGGAGATTTTGAGCTTTACAAATCATCTAAATCTAATTTGTATGGTATTGATATTTCAAAAGAGGCCATAAGTTTAGCAAGAAAGAAATGTGCAAATCTTAATTTAAAGTCTAATTATGTGGTCGCGGATGCAGAGAATACAAAGTTAAAAGGTGATTATTTTGATGCAATAGTTGGAAGTGGGATAATTCACCATTTGAATATTGAAAATGCAATGTCAGAGTTGTCTAGATTGATCAAATCTGATGGAGAATGCATATTTCATGAACCAATGGGACATAATCCATTTATCAATCTTTTTCGAAGTCTTACGCCACATATGCGAACACCAGATGAACATCCGATACTAACTTCTGATTTTGTTTTAATGAAAAAATATTTTGAAAAAGTAGAAGTTAGGTACTTTTATTTATTAAGTTTATCAGCATTCATTTTTAGGAATACTATTTTTTTTGATAGAATATATAAATTATTAATAAAACTTGATAAGCACATTTTAAAAAATATTCCAGGGCTTGGTAAATATAGTTGGATTACAGTAATTATACTTTCGAAACCAAAAAAAATTTAGTATTTTGAAAATATAAGTATTTTTCTAATAGCGTATAATAGAAAAAATATTGGAATAAATAAATAAACAAAATAGTAAGTAAAACTAAATAAAAGTAAAATATTTTTATTTATCTGAAAAGGTAATTTATATTTTATATTTAGATTATTTTCATAAACATAAAGTATTCTACCTAACCCGGTTGCTGGATATATGTTTTTTTCATCTATTCTATTATTGTTAAACAAAAACTCATTATTGAACATTTTGGCTTTAAATACACCTACTGCAAATATTGTAGGATGAAAACCAATATTATTAATCTGATAATAATTACCATCTAAGTCCTCGAAGCCATATCTCGATGCAACAGATTCTCCTATTATTGCTGAAGATCCGATGTAATCATAAATTGAAGTATTTCTAAATTCTAATTGAGGCAAATTTATAAAAATAATTATCAGCGATAAATATAAAATTACTAATTTTTTTAACTTTTGATATTCAGAAAATTTTTTTATAAAATTTACTATCTCTGGTAAAAAAATAAGAACTGCTGGTGCTAAATATCTATTACCTCCCATATGACCATGCCAATAAGGGACGGTAGCAATAAAAACAGAAAGTAAGAGAAAAAAAATAATTTTTATTGAAGTTTCACCTCTTATTCTGCCTAATAATATAAATAGAATAGGCAGAAAGAATGTAAATACTAAGCCAAAGCTTAAACTAAAAAAAATATTATAAAAATTAGGTAGAATATTTTCAATATCATAGGCTCTTAAATAAAAATCATAATTAATATTTACTCCTTCACCAAACCCTGTAAATAATAATTTTAGTAGTAACCAACTTGTAATTAATAAAAAAATATAAACTACTTTATATCGCAGTTCCGAAAAAAAACTATTTCTAGATAATACTTTTCCAATAATGATCAAAAAATAGAATGGTTTAATTGAAACAATTAAAAAATCTAAAATAAATTCGTATTTTGTTTTACTAAAATGATAGCTTAATACAAAAAGTAATAATAACATTGATTCTTGTACAAATCCTGTAAGCAAACATATTACTGGAGTTCCCAAAAAAATTGAAAAAACAAATATGGTTGCAAATAAGTGAGAGGTACTTAGCCTGAAAATTCTATAAGTTAAAATTATTGACGAAAATGCATAAATACTTAACAACAATCCGTTAAAAAATTTAAATATAAAATTAAAATATAAGCTTTCACTGCTCAAAAATAATTTTAAAATATTATATGTTATAAAATCGTGTATAATCCAAATATACCTGTGAGATAATTCAAATCTCATTTCATTAGATAAATTAGCTAAGGTATAATTTGGTAATGAATAGAAGTTAAAAATAAATTTTGATACCTGGGAATGGTCTCCCCCTTGAATACCTTCATAAGTTAATAGTGAAATGAAAAGAATACCAAATGAGTAAATTAATTTTTTTATACTAATTGTCATTAGTTATTTCATAAACTGACGATTTAAATAGTTTTCAGGTATCTTAGAAATTTTATTATTTAAATATTCATTTAGTAATTTTCTTGAGATTTTTATAACTTTCGAATAATTAAATAAAAAGTCTTTATTTTCTACTTTGAAATAGGATTGCGTTATAATTTTTCCTGAGTCAAATTCTTCTGATAACTCATGAATTGTAGCTCCTATTATTAAATGTCCCTTTTTTATACTTTTAATTGGTGAGAATCTTCCTTTTTGAAAGGGAAGTATACCCCCATGAAGGTTGAGTATTTTAGTTTTAAATTTTGACTGTAACTTTGTATCAATTTTTGTAGGACAGCCTATTGAAATGACTCGATTTACTCGATTATTGTTCATAATTTCCTCAAGCTTTAAATTAAGAATAGATTCATGAATTTTAATTGAGTCAACGGCTATTATTTTTTTTACATAGAATAAAAAATAAAAAATTTCTCCTATTAAGATCTTTAAAAAATTTCGTGCTCCAAAAAATTTTATAATTTCAACCATTTTTTTAAAAATTCCTTTATCTTCAATAACATAAATTACTTTAGTATTTTTTTTACTTAAAATATCATGAAAATGCCTATGAACGAAATAGAAGCTATTTTGTGTTATATATATATTCATTTATTTTATTTTATTTATTTGATCCTCTATTTTTTTAAATGGAATTTTATAGTTAACTTGAGTAAGGGATTTTTGCCAGTTAATTGACTCTAATTCTATTTTTTTTGAATACCATATTTTTTTTGATAAAAAAGTTTTAATTAAAATAAAAGGCAATAACTTTATAGTTGCCTTTCTTTCTGTTGAATAATTAATTAAACACTTAAGAGAATCATACCAAGCCATAAAACTTAACCTATAGTGCCTAAAATATTTCTTTTGTGTATCTAAAGGCTCTAAAACTCTTACAGGTAACAGAAAAAAAGTAGTATCATAATTGTAAGCCGGAAAGTACATCGCATCTAGTTTGGTACTATCAGTTATTTTTTTAACAATTAATGCTAGAGCATCATGGTCAGGGTGGCCTCCCTCTAGACTCAATGTAATAACTGTATCATATTTAATAGACATATGCCTATTGATTACAAAACCATATATTTCCTTGCTTGATTTATAGAGCTCTAGATCGCCAATCTCCATATAGTCATTAAGATAAATAATATTTTCTTTACAGACACCCATTGCAGACAGTACGGTATTATTTTCCTCTCTTCTCAATAAAGCCTTTTCATTTTCTTCCAATCTCTCAGCGCAGTAAATGATATCTATAAGTAAATTTTGCTTAAGAAGATTTTTTAAAAAAGGTAATATAGCAAATTCATCATCAAGGTGAGGTAGTAAAATTAATATTTTTGTGTTAGACGACAATATATTTATAGATTTAGATTTTTTGAGAAACATATTATAATAATCTAGATGAAATATTTTGACAATATATACATATTGATACCCGTATTTAACGAGAAAAAAGTAATAAAAAAATTAATATTAAATTTAAAAAAAAATTTTAAATATATTATTGCTGTCAATGATGGTTCTTATGATGGAACTAGGGAAATTCTTGAGGAACTTGATATCATATTGATCAACCATCCAATTAATTTAGGCCAAGGCGCAGCAATTAAAACTGGTTTAGAGTATATTAATAATTACTTGAATGGCCATGCAGTTATTACATTTGATGCTGATGGACAACATTCTGTTGAGGATGCGGTTTTATTTGCTGATAATATTTTAACTACCGATAAAGATATTATTTTTGGAAGTAGATTTATAAAAAATAGTGTAAATGTTCCTTTTTTAAAAAAAATTATGCTTAAGACTGCAACTTTAATTACAAATCAATTTTTATCACTTAATCTAACTGATACACATAATGGTCTGAAAGCAATCAAGACGAGCGTATTACAGAAAATTAATTTAAGTATAGATGGATACGCATTTGAAACTGAATTAATTATTGAAATTGCTAAAAATCAAATTCCTTACATAGAATTACCAACTAACATAAAATACACAGAGTATTCAAAACAAAAAGGTCAAGGTATTCTTAACTCGATAAGAATATTTGAAGATATAATCTTTAAGCTGATAAGAAAACAATGATTAAGATTTTACTATCATTTATTTTTCTTTGTTCTCTTACCTATTCGCTACTTAGGCCTGCAAAAAATATCTTTTCTAAAATGTTTCTAATTTTGGGCTCTGTACTTGGACTTCTCAGTGTTATTGGAGAGAAGTATACGATAAAAATTGCAAATTATTTAGGGGTTGGACGAGGAACAGACCTCTTTCTTTATCTTGGCTTAGTTATTATTTTTTTCTTCATATTTTATACACTTGACCGATTTAGCAAAATGCAAAAGGATATTTCCAAACTATCTCGTATCGTTGCAATTAATGAGAGCAAAAAAAATAAGACTGATTAATTTGTTAGTTTGGCAACTGCTTCCCTTACAATTTTTCTAGCTTGAACCATCATATTAAATGTATGTGTTTTACCAGGCAGATAAACCATGGAAGAGGCGTCAGTTATATAGAAATTTTTATGATTAAATAATTCACCTTTATCATTGCATTCAAGTTTTTTTGCATTGGAAGACATCGGAAGACTTCCTCCATAGTGAATATCTTCACCTGGCTTCATTAGTTTAATAAACAAAGTAATATAACCAAGTTGTAAAAAATTTTTTATTAAATTTTTTCTTATTATTGCAAAAGCATTTCTTAAATCTAAACTTATATTTCCTACAATGTTTAATTTATCATCCTTTCCTAAATGAATTGTATTTTTACTGAGATAACTCGGTAAAAATGCATTACATATAAAAATACGTGAAAAAATCAGGTAATCTAATATTTTGTAAATTGACCTCCCTAAAAACTTTAACTTTAATAGATTCATTCCTAGGTCCTCAGTAAAATTAAAAATATTTCCGTTTAAATTTATATCATCAATTTTTGTTTTAAATGATAAACTTGATTTAAACCACTGTGTTTCTTTAAGAGTATTTCTTTGAAATGGGGAAAAAATCATGAAGGAAACACAAGGTGTGTTTAATAAAGGAATTTTATGCTCGTATGCTTTGTTCATTTTAAGAATTAATTTTGTAGTCGTCAAAACACCCAAGCTACAAAAAATAATTTTTGCCTTAAAAATGATAGTTTCACGATTTTTAACATCGAAAGTTTCAATTAGATAGAATTGACCTTCTTTATTAATATTATTGATTAACTTATTATTATAATAATTAAGACGCTTATAATTTGACAATTTTTCAAAAGCAACTTTTGCATTAAATATATCATTACTTTCAGAGTATTTATTTTCAATTTTGCTTTTTGTATGTAAAAATGCGTTAAATGAATTCATAAATTTTATTTTGTTTTTATCATTTTGTTTGATCATATTTTTAATTCTTTTATCCATATTTTTTGACTCAGAGGTGTCATTTAATGAATTTAGATCAAATTTATTGCCAGTTAATATTTTGCTTATAAAACTATAGTCATCTCTAACATCTTCATAATTGTATGGGTATTCAAGTAGGTTATCATTATTATAAGGCTGTAGTGACGCACCCCATAAATTAGATAATCCACCTTTGGCAAGCGATCCAATAGCGCTGAAATTTTTTGTACTTATTTTCAAGTTTTTTTTAAACTTTGAATAAACATAATATTTATCAGCTGATCTAAATTTTGGCGAAATAAATTGTTTTTTTGTTTTTATAAACTCTTTTTTATTAAACTCTGCATCCTTTTCAATTCCATAGTCTATAACACTTATTTGTTTATTACTTTCTTTTAAAGTTAGAATAGCTGATATTGCACTTAATCCACTACCAAGCACTGTAAAAGTGTCTGAGACATCAATAATTTTCATAATTTAAATAGATCATTTATTTCATTATTAGATTTTATTAATGATACTAAACTATCTGTATTGATTTTAGAATTCCGAAATATATTTTCATAAAGAAATAAAATCACATAAAAAATAAATGGTGGCAATTTAATAAAGATGGGGCTTTTTATACCTTTTAATTCATTTAATTTTTTTATTAAATTTATTAATGAACATCCGTTACAACTTACAACATTTGTAATTTGTGAAATTTCAATTTCTTTACTTATACTTTTACTTATCAATTCAAATATTTTTGACCTATACGTAATAAATAACTTACTTCTCTTTGCGTAAGGTATTGGCAGAAAATACGTCAAATTTGATAGTGAATGAAGCGTATTAGCAATTCCACCTAATTGACTTCCTACTATTATGCCTGGTTTGATAATAAATGTTCGACTGTCCTTAATTTTTTGCTCTACAATAAATTTAGCCTTTCCATAATTTGATACTGCCTTTGAGAAAGATGAGAGTGTTGATATATAATAAATTTTTTTTACCCCTTGCTTTTTAGCCTGATTAATAAAATCAATACTCTTATTTACATTAATATCCTTTATTGTGCTCCATTTCCTTATAGAAAAATCGTAAGCACAATGAATTATAACATCAATTTCTTTTAAATCGTAATCTTGGGCTATTTTTAAATCAAAGAACCGATACTTAAAATTATTACAATGATCTTTTTTTCTTTGAAATTTAATAACATTAAATCCAATTTTAGAAAACTTTTCCGCAAGGTAGTTGCCTAAATATCCATTTGAGCCAGTAATGCCTATTTTCATATAGCTAAAGTTTGTCTATTGTATATTTAAATTCTAAATTATTTAAATGATTTTATAAAAACAAATATTTATTTAATTTGAAAATAAATTAATTATTATTAAAACAATATAAATCGTAAATTAGTGGAGATCATATGAAAACATCTAAAGACTTTCTTGATGAAGCAAATAAAGTTGTAAAAAAAATTGGTATTCATGAGGCAATACAAAAACATAAAAATAAAACAGCTATTTTCATAGATGTAAGAGATAGCGCTGATATTGCTAAAACAGGAAGTATTGAAAACTCTCTAAAAATTCAAAGAGGTTTAATAGAATTTGTTGCTGATGAGAACACCGAGCTTTATAATAAAAATTTAAGAAAAGACTCTGAGATTATTTTAGTATGTGGAGCTGGAGGTCAAGCTGCTCTTACTGGCAAAACCCTCATAGATATGGGCTACACAAATATATCAAATGTTGGAGCTATTGGCGATTGGGAGAAAAACGGAGGCCCAATGTCAAAATAATTTTTCAAAACTGAAATAGTTTTTGGTTGCGGGGGTAGGATTTGAACCTACGACCTTCAGGTTATGAGCCTGACGAGCTACCAGACTGCTCCACCCCGCGAAAGTGTTGTAATCTACCTTTCAAACTTATAAGAGTCAATTGCTGATATAGAACCAAAATTTAAGTACTTTGTTAATATTTAAATTTACAGTACATAAAATTTTTAATGCGAATCTTGAGGTCAGGTCTTTATTACTTAAAGTTAAGCTTTTATAATTATATATTTAATAGAATAAGTTTACAAAAATTAAAAACTCAATGAATATAATTAAATGAATAAAAAATTTATAAGTAGTTGCCTTAAAACTTTCAAAAAATCTAAAATACTTGTTATAGGAGATATCATGTTGGATGAGTTTGTTTATGGTAGCGTTGAACGAATTTCACCCGAAGCACCTGTACCAGTATTATTGCAAAAAAGTAAAACATCTCAACTCGGTGGAGCAGCTAATGTAGTTAGAAATATAGCTGCAATGGGTTTTAATGTGGGTTTATTATCAGTAATAGGAGCAGACTTAGCTTCGCAAAAAGTGATAGATTTATTTAAAAGAGAAAAAAAAATCAGTCCATTTCTTATAAAAATAAATACCTATCCTCTGACAACAAAAACAAGATATGTAAACGAAGTAAATCAATTATTGAGAGTTGATCAAGAAGAGATAAACTTTATGACAAGATCAATTGAAGATAAAATAATAAATAAAATTAAAAGGACGTTAAATAAATATAATACAGTAATCATATCAGATTATAAAAAAGGAATGCTAAATAAAAAAATAATTAAAGAAATAATTAAAATATGTAATAAAAATAATATAAAAACACTTGTCGATCCAAAAGATAAAGACTTTTCTATATACTCAGGAGCTCAAATTATTACACCAAATCAAAATGAACTCTCAAAAACTGTAAATACTGAATTAAATTCAATAACAAATATTGTTAAACAATCACAGAAGCTTATTTTAAAAAATAAATTCAATTACGTACTTGTAACTCGTTCCGAAAAAGGGATGCTACTAATCAGTAAAAAAAAGTTTGAGAATTTTACAACAATTGCTAAAGATGTCTTTGATGTAAGTGGGGCGGGAGATACTGTTGTAAGTTTTATTGCCCTTGGTTTTGGGTCAAGCTTAGACATACGAGATACTGTAAAAATTGCAAATCTAGCTGCTGGAATCGTCGTGGGAAAAAAAGGTACAGCTGTTGCTAATCGCAGAGAATTACTGAAACTACAATGAATAAACATTATTATTCAGTCACTTCTGAGCAGATCAATGAACTGGAAAAAGTAAGAAAAAATGGACAAGTAATTGGATTTGCGAATGGGTGTTTTGATCTGTTACATGATGGACATAAACATCTTTTATCTTCAGCAAAAAATTTTTGCGATTATTTAGTCGTGGGTCTAAACTCAGACGAATCTGTGAAGAGAATAAAGGGTCCAAAAAGACCAATAGAGGATGTAAAAATAAGAACAAAAAAACTTATTAATAATCATTGTGTAGACTTAGTTATCGTTTTCAATGAGCCCACACCTGCTAGTTTAATAAAAATAATTTCACCTAATGTTATAATAAAAGGTGCTGATTATAAACAAAAGAAAGTTATTGGAGAAGAAATTGTAAAAAAAAATGGGGGAAGTGTTCAACTTATAGAATTATTGCCTGAGATTAGTACTAGCAGAATTATTAAAGAAAGAAATCTATAATATACATGCTAGTTTTTTTAGTTGTAGTTATCTTTTAAATTTCCTTATTTTAGTTTTGTTCAAAAAGATCTCTAGTATAAACTTTTTTTTCTACATGCTTTATTTCACTTGATAACCTATTTGCAACAATCAAATCAGATTTTTTTGTAAATTCATCAATTTTTTTTATTACTGGAATGTCATTAAACTTTTCGTCAATTATATATGGTTCATAGAGGATAATGTTTATCTTGGACTTTTGAAGTTCTGATAAAATGTCTATGATTGCACTTTCCCTGAAGTTGTCAGATCCTGTTTTCATGATAAGTCTATAAATTCCAACAGTTTTTGGATTTTTATTCAAAATTGATTTGATTATAAATTTTTTTCTAGTCTTATTTGCCTCAACTACTGCTTTAATTATATTGTTTGGAATTTTTTTAAAATTATCCAAAAGTTGCTTTGTATCTTTAGGTAAACAATAACCTCCGTATCCGAATGAAGGATTATTGTAATAATTCCCAATCCTTGGGTCTGCACTAATGCCTTGAACAATATTTCTAGAAGAGAGGTTCTCTGTTTCTGCAAAGCTATCAAGTTCATTAAAAAAGGAGATCCTCATTGCAAGGAATGTATTTGAAAAAAGCTTAACTGACTCAGCTTCCCTAGAACTCATAAATAAAATAGGGATTTGTTTTTTTATTGCACACTCATTAAGTAAATTGCCAAATTTTTCTGCCTGCTTGGAGTCATCTCCTATCACAATTCTTGAAGGGTGCAGATTGTCATATAAGGCTTTACTTTCACGTAAAAATTCAGGTGAGAAAAAAATATTATCTATTTTAAATTTCTCTTTCATTCGATCAGTGAAGCCTAGGGGTATTGTAGACTTTATAACTATAGTTGCAGATGAATTGTATTTTAGGGACTCTGATATGACTTTTTCTACTGAGGTAGTGTCAAAAGATCCTGTTTTTATACTGTAGTTTGTAGGTGTTGCAATTATGATAAAATCAGCATTAAGATAAGCTTCATCTTTATCTAAAGTTGCGTATAATTTTAGCTTGTGATCAGTAAGATAACTTTCTATCTCTAGATCTTTTATCGGAGATATCTTTTTATTTATTTGATTTATTCTTTCCTCAGAAATATCTAATAAAGTTACGTCATGATTTTTAGCTATCAAAACACTTAAACTAAGTCCTACATAGCCAGACCCAACAACACAAATTTTCATAATGTGAGAATAATATTCAAGATATAAATGTAAAGTGACAATATTTTCACGTTTAGTAGACCTGGCAATGTCCTACTCTCCCATGCCTTAAGACAAAGTACCATCGGCGCTGGAGCCCTTAACGTTCGAGTTCGAAATGGAGTCGTGTGTTACCTCTCCGCTAAAACCACCAGGTCAACAAAACGTGAAATCAATACCAATTAATATTTTATTAATTATTCTATCTTAGTG
>MDTC01275572.1_pt1 | contig 11358 bp, 7 predicted proteins | sample 811181 | NCBI WGS metagenome assembly MDTC01 (sample SAMN05326644, study PRJNA326480) | marine metagenome | isolation source: seawater | place: Pacific Ocean: North | collected 2011 | reverse complement strand
GATTCCTTCTTTAGATCTTCTAGACATCTCCTTAAAAAACTTACCATAATTATTAAAAACCCTGTCTTGATCTGGCAAATTCGCTCCACCACTTTCAACAAGATTTATAGTCAATAATTTATTTTCATTAGCAATTTGTGATAATCTTAGATTTTTTAAACTTGTAGCATAATCAATTGCACCTGCTTTTCTTGTTGCAACATTAGCATTAATTAAACAAAGTACATTAGAAACATAACCTAAAACAACTACTGTAGTTCCACCTGCACCAAATCCATTTTTATGTTTTAAACCAGCAAGAGACATTAATTCTATGTGAGGTTTACCTTTGTCAAGCAACAAGTCTATTTTTTCTCTAGCAAGTAGTTTTTTTCTTCTTCTAGTTCTTTTAATTTTTTCTTTACTACCTTCTAATTTTGATAATTTAAAATACGAATTAAGTTCTTTCAATAATTTCTTCATAGAAATCTCATTTTCAATAAAACTTGAACTTAGAACATCAATATTTGACTTTCGAACTTTCATTAAATAAACATTTTATTGTTATAGATTATTAAATTGAAATTATATACAAATTAATTAAAAATTAATGACAAACATATAGTGTTTTATATGCCTTCTATATATATCTTAGAAAAAAATAATTTAAATGAGCGTAAATACGAAAACAAAATATTTTTATGGCCTTGGCTTCATATCAGTTGGAATTAAAGATATTTTATACACACTATTTGTTTTTTTCTACTTTAACCAAATACTTGGATTAGATCCAGTTTATACAGGGGCAGCTACTTTTATTGCTATTTTTTTTGATGCCTTTTCAGATCCATTAATTGGTATCATTTCTGATAGTTATAAATCCAAAATATGGGGAAGACGTCATCCATTTATGCTTATTTCAGCTATTCCTCTAGGTTTATCAACATGGTTGTTGTTTATGCCCCCATCCTTCCTTTCTGAATTTCAACTATTTTGTTGGTTAACATCTTTTTCTATTCTTATTAGATTTTTTCTAACAATCTATTTAGTCCCTGCAATGTCATTAGGGGCAGAATTAACACCTAATTATGAAGAAAGAACAGTAATAACAAGTTTTAGAATAACCTTTACTGTTTTAATGCAACCATTTATTTTTTTAGTAGGAGTTTATCTTTTCTTTGTTCAAGAAGAAGGAATGACAACTGGATTAGAAAACGCAGATGCTTATGCACCTTTTGCTTTTTTTTGTGGAACAGTTATGACTCTTAGTATTTTGATTAGTACCTATGGAACAAAAAACACTATTCCATTTCTTCCAAAAGAATCTAAAAAAGAGAATCTTCGTTCCATTTTTAAAAACATGAAAACTGCATTTAAAATGAAATCATTTACAAGTATTGTCTTTTTTACAGCAATGGTGTATACAGCTTTTGGAATAGGAAATACAATGTCAACCTACTTACTAACATATGTTTTTGAATTTGATGAAATTGATATTTTGTCTATTGTTTTTGCCGGTGCTTTAGGAGGTTTAATCTCCGCATATATAGCTCCAAAATTTGGAAAGATTTTTGATAAGAAAAAGGCTACAATAATCTGTACAATTCTTTTTAGTTTAGGGATGGCATCTCCGTACATTTTAAGACTATTAAATCTTATGCCGTTAAATGATGATCCATTTGTTGTATTATCATTTTTTATTCTTTATTCATTTGGATTTACTTTTTTATGGAGTGCAATGAGTTTATCAACTTCAATGATGGCTGATGTAATTGATCAGTATGAAACCTTTACAAAGAAAAGGCATGAAGGAATGTTTTTTTCTAGTTTATCATTTTCATACAAATGCACAATAGGTCTTGGATATCTTGGTGGTGGTGTTCTTTTAAAATTAATTTCTTTTCCAACTCAAACAAAACTTGAAAACATCGATCCACAAGTTATAACTGATTTAACAATTATTGGAGGACCTTTTATTTTTTTAGTTTACATTTCATCAATGTTATTTTTATTAGGCTATCCAATTGATAGGAAAATATATAATAAAATAAGAAATCAATTAGATTTAAATAAAAAATAATTAATTTATCAGAATATGATATAGTAAAATCCAATTAATTCAATATAAAATATTTTAAAAAAATATTTTATATTGTAGTGTGGGGGAAAATGAATAGGCATTCCTGAATTAAAAATTATAACAACTAATTAAAACTAAAATCATGATAGATGAATTATTTGACTTTCCTTTTTATAACTGGGAAAAAAAACTGAAAAACAAACCATTTTTAAAACAACCATTTGGCAATCTATGGGAAAATTATACTTGGGATCAAGTTGGTAATATGGCCAGAAAACTTTCAACAGGTTTAAAATCAATGGGTCTTCCAGAAAAAAGTCATATTGGATTGGTTTCTAAAAATTGTAGGGAATGGATTATTGCTGATTTGGCTATTTCTATGGCAGGACACATTTCTGTTCCATTTTTCCCGACTTTGAAGTCATATGAAATTGAAAAACTACTAGATTTTGGTGATGTAAACGCTTTGTTTGTTGGAAAATTAGAAAATTGGGAGGAAATGAAAAAAGGGGTAAGAGATGATATGCCAATTATAGCATTTCCTAATTACAAAGATCACTCAAAAGTTTCTGAAGGAAGACAATGGTATGATTTTATTGATCAATTTGATCCTCAAACTGAAGATTTTAAACCGAAATTAAAAGACATTTGGACTATCATTTTTACTTCTGGTACAACAGGTGATCCAAAAGGTGTTGTTCTTACTTATGAAACTCTTTATAATACTAAGAGAATTACTGAAGATGGGAATCCTTTAAAAGTTGATTTTTCAGGAAATAATGATTTCATTTCATATATGCCATTGAACCATATCTTTGAAAGAGTTGTAATTGAACATTCTGCTTTTAGATTTGGAGGAACAATCTCATTTGTTGAATCTCTGGAAACTTTTGGTCAAAATTTGAATGATGTTAAACCAACAGCTTTTCAAGGAGTTCCTAGAATATATTCTAAGTTTCAAGAAAAGATTTTAATGAAAATGCCTCAAAAAAGACTTACTACATTATTAAAAATTCCTATCATATCATTCCTTATTAAAAAGAAGTTAAGGGGTGCATTAGGTATGTCTAGAGTTAGATCATTAGTAACTGGTGCTGCTGCTATGCCTTTAGAACTTTTAGATTGGTATAAAAGTATAGGTATATATATCACAAATGGATATGGCATGACAGAAAACTGCGCTACCTGTACAAATCTAAATCCATATCAACCTTTAGGGAGAGGTTCAGTTGGTAAAGCAACATCTGGTGTTGATTTAAAAATAAGTGAGCAGGGCGAAATATTAATGAAAGGGCCGTTTACCCTAACATGTTATTACAAAAATGAAGAAATTACCAAAGAAACCTTGAGAGATGGGTGGCTTTATACTGGAGATAAAGGATATATTGATGATGATGGATTTTTATACATTACCGGAAGAGTTAAAGACATGTTTAAAACATCAAAAGGAAAATATATAGAACCAGGAGTTCTTGAAGCTTATTTTGGAAATATTAATGAATTTTCACAACTATGTGTAGTAGGACTAAATTGTGACCAACCTCTGCTTCTAGCAGTTCCTTCTGAATTAGCAATTAAAAATAAAGATTCTGTATCAGAAAAGTTAACTAAAGTTCTTGAAGAGGTTAATGGAAAATTAGATAACTATAAAAAAATATCAAATATCATTTTAGTTAAAGAGGATTGGGTTCCTGAAAATGGAATGACAACACCAACCTTAAAAATTAAAAGAGCAAAAATTGATGAGAAATTTTCTGACAAATATGTCGAATGGGAAAAAAGTGATAAAACAGTTATTTGGGAATAAATTTAATGCTATATATCCTTAGTTTCATTATCGGATTAATTTCTTTTAAAGTATTTCATTCTCTAATTAATGACAATGTAATTGAAAATTACATCGAGAAATTAATTTCTAATGCAACATTTAAAGAAATTCCTGAACTTATTAAAGGAAAAACAGGTTATGCAAAAAATGTAGATGTTAAAATTTTCTATGAAGATTTATGTCTATGTGAAAATCCTATATCAACAGTAATTCTAATTAATGGATCCTCTGAATCATTAATACAATGGCCAGATAAAATGGTTAGAAATATTTTAAAAAATGATATTAGAGTAATAAGGTTTGATAACAGAGGAGTAGGAATGTCAGATTGGATTCCAAATTGGAAAAATTCTAATTCATACAGTCTAAATGATATGGCTTTAGACACATTAGCAGTTACCAATTATCTAAAATTAGACAAGTTTCATTTAATTGGATATTCTATGGGGGGAATGATTTCTCAAATTTTGGCCATTAATTATCCTGAAAAAATACTTTCTATTACTACGTTAATGTCAAGTGGACATCTATTTGATCCTGAAGCTGATAAACCAAATAGCAAACAATTTGGTCAACTAAGAAAAATGAGATTTGGATATAGAAACAAAAAAAGAGAACTTAAAAAAGCACTTAAGTTCCACTTTAAATTATCTCATATTTGGGTAGGAAGTGGAAACTATGTTCATAATCAAGAAAAAGAACTAGAAAAAGTACTTTATGAAATAAAAAAGAGAAATGGATACAACAATAAGGCTTTTTATCAACATGTAAAAGCAGTAAAAAATTCTGGTTCCAGATATAGTAAGTTAAAAAAAATCAAAACTCCTACCCTAATTATTCACGGATCTGATGACCCTTTAGTTAAAGCAAGTCATTCAAAGAAAATGGCTTCCTTAATACATGGATGTAAACTTTACATTATAAAAGGAATGGGCCATGATTTCAATAAAAATTTTAAAAACCAAATAAATAGCATTATTTTGCCACATATATTGAGAAATTCTTAAATTTGCAATTTAAAAACTAAAAATAATTTAATATAGAAAAAGAAATTATACAGTTTAACCAAAACAATAATTATGAAATTTAAATTTTACTTATCTAGTTTGATGTTCCTTTTAGCCACTTTTTTTATGGTTAATGCTCAAACAAATACAGTGACTGGTAAGGTTACTGATGGAGTTGACGCACTTTCTAGCGTTAATGTTATTATTCAAGGTACAAATACTGGAGTATCAACTGATGATAATGGAGTTTTTACTTTATCTTCAGATAAAGATCTTCCTTGGACGTTAGAAATAAGCTCATTAGGTTTTCAAGGACAAAATCTTGTAGTTAACTCTACATCTCAGGTGATTTCTATATCACTAGTTTCTGGTGAAGAACTTGATGAAGTTGTCATTTCTGGATCTAGAAAACCAGAAAAATCTATCAATGCTGCTTCAGCTATTACAGTTATTGGAACCAAAGAAATAGAAAATAAATCAGTTTTTAATTCTTTAAGTCTAGTTGATGATGTTGTAGGTCTTCAAGTTGATAGACAAGGAGCTAATAAACTAAATATTACATTAAGAGATGATGTAGATTTACTTACTACATCAACCCTAGTAATGCAAGATTATAGAGCATTGAATCTAACTGGTGTAGATGTTTTTGATAGTAACGCTTCTAGTCTCAGTAGTATTGACTTAGAAAGAGTTGAGGTTGTACTTGGACCTGCATCTGCATTATATGGTCCTGGTGTTGGAGCGGGTGTTGTACATTTTCTAAGTAAAGACCCTTTCAAGTATCCTGGTACTACTTTGCAAATTCAAGGAGGTGCAATATCTAATGGCAACTCTATGTTGTCTAAGGGTAATTTTAATATTTATACCATGAATTTCAGACACGCTACTAGCAATGAAGCTCAGACTGTTGGATATAAATTAAATTTAAAATATACTGAAAACAAAAATTTTGATGTTCCTGAAAGTACTTCAGCACAATATCCTGATAATGTAGTTGATGCCACTACAGGAGAAGTTGTTAGAACAATTGGTAAAAAACCTGTAGAAAGAGCCTCATCTAGGGGAGTCGATGCTTCTATATACTACAGACCTACAAACAATTTTTCTTTAACAACAGTAGCTGGCATAAATGAAGTTTCTGATAACATTTTTCTTCAAGCAACTGGAGAGAACCGTGCTACACAAAGACAAGCCTTTATACAAAGTCGACTTCAATCAAATAATTTGTTTGTTCAGTGGAACTATATGACCATACAACCAAATAAGAGTAATCATAATAGATCTTTTATATATAGAACTGGTAAAACAGCCGGTGTTGCCAGTACGCAATCTCAATTACAAATTCAATATGAACTAGCTTTTGATAAGATAAACACAGATATGTCTGTAGGTGTTGAACATAAATTAGCAACTTTTGAAACTAATGGTCAAGTTTATGGTAGATATGAAGACATAGATGATTATAGAGTTTATGGTGCTTATTTTTCTACTAAAACTGATCTAAGTGATAAGCTAAATTTACAATTAGCTGGTAGATATGATAAATTCCCAGCAATTGGTGAAAATTCATTTTCTCCTAGAGTTGCTTTTGTTTACAAGCCATCCCAAAGACATAGTTTGAGATTAACATTTAACAAAGCTTTTGTTCCAGATCCAGCACTTTACTTATTTGTTGATACACAAGTACAAAATTTACCTTCAGGATATGGAAATGTATGGATTTTAGGTAATAAAAATGCTCAAACTTTTAATAATATTAGAACTAGATGGTTATTTGGTGGGGGCGCTGTTCCTTCTAATCCTGGAATTGGAATGTCTCACGCTACATTATTTGGTGTGTTAGCCCAAGCTGTAGCTCCTCTTTTATCTGGAACTCCAATACAAGGTTTTATTCCATTTTTAACTAGTAGCACCACTCTTGCTGCGGTAGCTGGAACTGGTGGTTTTACAACTGGTACACTACTTGATCTTAATGGAAATTATTTTGGCCCTCTTGAAAATAGTGACAAATCTACCTTAGGAGCTGAAACTCATTATGAACTTGGATATAAAGGAATGCTTTCTGATAAATTTACTTTTAATTTTAATGCATACAACTCTATAAAAGAAAATTTTGTTGCACAAATGCAGGTAAGTCCACTTGTAGCATTGCCAACTTTAGCAACAGATTTTGCTGGAACTGTTGGACCAATGTTTTATAACTACGCTCTTAATACTATTTTCCCAACAATGGGATTACCTGCTGCATATGGACCTATTATAGCAAATCAATTAGGAACTGCAATGACAAATACAATGGCAGGTGCTGCTGTTCAGGCTGGATTAACTGGGGCTGTTGGAGTAATAGAAAGTGATCAAGCACCTGGTGGAGAACCTAGTGTTATGTTTGGGTGGAAAAATTTTGGTAGAGTAAGTTACTGGGGCTTTGAAAGTGGAGTAAAGTGGAGAACAAACGACAACTTAACTTTATGGGGTAACTATTCAACCGTAAGTCAAACAACTTTTAAACAAGATGCTTTAGGATCATTGCTTGAAACAGGAACTTATAGTTTAAACCATGCTAAAGAAAGAGTAAAAGCTGGATTTGTATATGATAATGGAAGAAAATGGAATTTAGGAATGAGTTATAAATATGATGGAGGTTATGAGGCTAGTAAGGGCCAATTTTACTCTGGACTAGTTGACAAAAGAAATGTGATAGATGCTAATATAGGTTTTGACATTAGCTCTAAAACTTTGATAGGGTTAAATATTTATAACTTAACGGATACAAAGTATAGTATCTTCCCTAACATGCCACTATTAGGTAGACAAATGATTCTAACATTAAAACATGATTTTTAAAATAAGATCATAATATTTTAAAAAAAGAGCAAGTAATATTGCTCTTTTTTTATTTAATAAATCAATGTTTTAAATTTTATATTAAAAAAATAATTAGGATATTTATTCTACTATAATTTTTCAAAATGAATAAGCCAAATTTTATAAATGAACTAAAGATACCTGCAGTAGCTGCTCCAATGTTTTTAATCTCTGGACCTGAGATTGTAATAGAATGTTGTAAAAATGGTATTGTTGGAACTTTTCCTGCATTAAACCAAAGAACAAGTGAAGGTTTTGAAGAATGGGTAATTGAAATAAAAACAGAATTAGACAACTATGAAAAGGAAACGGGAATAAAACCTGCTCCATTTGGCGTTAATCTAATTGTTCATCAAACAAATCCAAGGGTTAAAAAAGATCTTTCTATTTGTATAAAACATAAAGTACCTATAATAATAACTTCTTTAGGTGCTGTTAGTCAGCTTGTTAATGCAGTTCATTCATATGGAGGACTCGTGTTTCATGATGTAATAAAAAAAAGACATGCTGAAAAAGCTACAGAAGCTGGAGTAGATGGTTTGATTTTAGTTGCTGCTGGAGCTGGAGGGCATGGAGGAACATTAAATCCAATGCCATTTATTTCTGAAGTAAGAAGTTTTTTTGACAAGACTATTTTACTTTCAGGATGTATTAGTTCAGGAAGAGATATTGCTTCAGCAATTCAAATGGGTGCAGACTTAGCTTATCTAGGAACCCGGTTTATAAATACTTTGGAGAGTAAAGCGGATGAAAAATATAAAGAAATGATAATAAACTCGAAAGCTGGTGACATTGTATATACAGCAGCTGTTTCAGGAGTTAATGCAAATTTTCTTCGTCAGAGTTTAGAATCCATGGGAATTACGGAAGAGATGTGGGGCAATACTAAAAAAATTAATTTTGGTGATGAGTTAGATGCAGCTCAGGCAGAAGCAAAAGCTTGGAAAACAATTTGGTCTGCTGGCCAAGGTGTTTCATCTATAGAGGATTGTCCATCAACAAAAGATCTAATAGATAAACTTAAAAAAGAATTTATTGATTCAATTAAAAATCAAGGTAAACTTTTAGAAAAATTTTCATAAAATTCTACAAACCAATCTAAAGATTTAGGGTTTCTTAAAGAATCTTTACTGACAATATCATTTTGATTTTTACCCATCAATATTTTCTTTATAGGTACTTCAACTTTTTTTCCACTTATAGTATAAGGTATATCAGGAGTTTGAAAAATTAAATCTGGAACATGCCTTGGAGAACATTTTAATCTAATGACAAATTTTAGTTCATCATAATTAATTTTTGATGAAGATTTTACAAAAAGAATTAGCTTATTCTCATTACTATCATCTACATGAATTATTAAACTGTCTTCAACATAGTATAAGTCTTTAATAGCGCTATATATCTCTGAGGTGCCTATCCTTACTCCGAATCTATTTAAAGTTGAATCTGAACGCCCATGAACAATAATTCCACCATTTAATGTCTCAGTAACCCAATCTCCGTGGTTCCAAATTTTATTAAATTTTGAAAAATAACTTTTTTTATATTTTTCATCATTAATATCATTCCAAAAAAATACAGGCATTGAAATTAATGGCTTAGTCAAAACAAGTTCACCCATTTTATTCTTAATTTCTTTTGCATTATCATTCCAAACTTCAACAGATGCACCTAACATTTTACATTGAATTTCTCCAGGAATAACATCCAAATCTAAATTTCCTCCAATAAATGCTGTACAAACATCAGTTCCTCCACTTAAAGAAACAATATGAGCATCAGGAAAAAGTTTATTTAATCCTATGTTGGTTTCTTTAAATAATGGTGAACCTGTAGAGCCTATAGTTATTATATTAGATAAATCATTAGAAACTAACTCTTTTGGAAGATTAGATAATAGATTTTGAAAAAAGACTGCTCCATGTCCAAAATGATTAATTTTTGCTTTTTTTGCAAATCTCCAGAGTACTCCGTTATCAGGGTATATAGGTGATCCATTATAAATACATAAACTAGAACCTATTAAAAGGCTACTCAAAGAATAATTCCACATCATCCATCCAGTAGTTGAATACCAAAAGTATGTATCCGAATTAGAAACATTTTGATGAATTGACAAGGCTTTATAATGTTCTAATATCATCCCTCCTGTTCTATGTGTAATTGCCTTAGGTTTTCCAGTAGTTCCTGAAGAAAACAAAATCCAAATTGGATGATCAAAATCAACTGATATAAAATTTAAATTTATCTTTTTTAAATTATTAGTAAATGTTGATTTAGTATTTAAGTCTAAAATACTAGAAATTGATTTTATTGAATTTTTAAGTTTTTTAACTTTTGAATCTAAAGAAAAAATTCTTCCATTATACATATATTCTGAGTGATAAAACAAGAATTTTGGTTGAATCTGGTTAAATCTATCATAAACAGAATCATAACCAAAATCGGGTGAACAAGATGACCAAATTGCTCCAAGTGAATTCACTGCTAAAAAAGCTGCTACAACTTCAGGAGTATTGGAACAATATCCTACTACCCTATCACCTAATTTTACATTGTTTTTAACTAAAATCTCTTGGAATTCTAAAGTCTTCATCTTCAATGATTCCCAAGAAATTTCAAGATACTTTCCATTTTCATCTTGATATTTAATTGCTGGAGTTTTTAATTTGTGATTTTTAAAAATATTCTTAGAGTAACTAATCTTTGAATTTACAAACCAAAGAGTCTTGATAAAATGTTTATTGAATTTATAAATTATTGTTGGCGGTTTATCAAATTCTATTTTAAAAAATTTGACAATTGACTCCCAAAAATCAGATATTTCATTAATACTCCAATTATGTAAATCATTATAGGATTTAAAGTTTAATTTATTATTTGATTTTAGAAATTCTTTATACTTTGATAATATCGTTTTCAAACCCTATTATTTATATTAAAAAAAGTTACTTCAGGATAAAGCTAATATACTGAACCTTATTATTATAAAAGAAAAATTAACTAAGTAAAAAATAAACAGAAATTACAAAAAACAAGCCGTGAAGCATAGCTATTTTTAAATCTCTAGTTTGGTTTAAATAAAATGAAATAATAATAGCAAAAGCAACTAAGAAATGAAAAACTGAATAAACAATTAAAAAAGGATCATGTAGTGTTTCAATTTGAAAATTTATAACAACATAAATAGCAAATACACCAATAGAAAATGCAGAAGCTCCGTACATTCTAGCGGTAGTAATCAAACTGTTACTAGCTTTTTTATATGCACCCATTAGTTTAGGATTAATTACAAGAATCGAACCTACTAGCAATTCCATAAGACCTGTAATAATTATAAATATTTTCATGATTTTCATTAAGTAAGTTAGATCATTTTTTTAATATTATAGTATTATTTTACTATTTTTATAATAGATATGGAACCAGAAAGTATAAGTAAATTAATTCCTGTCATAGTACTATTAATTCTTGGAATTATAGAATCTCTTGGAGGGCTATATTTTAATGATAACAGATCAAAAAATGATTTAACTATTGAATTAGTATGTTTAACTATCCTTCCAACATTAATTCAGCCTGCTATTTTAGCTTTT
>MDTC01233119.1_pt1 | contig 11358 bp, 26 predicted proteins | sample 811181 | NCBI WGS metagenome assembly MDTC01 (sample SAMN05326644, study PRJNA326480) | marine metagenome | isolation source: seawater | place: Pacific Ocean: North | collected 2011 | reverse complement strand
CCGAGACAACAATATGATTTACTCTACCGCTATCTAAACCAAAACCATTCGACAGTCTACCTGCCTTCGTCACATACCATATCTTCATGCTACCACCTCTAATGCACAGATTTTGCAAACTATCCCTATACCTTCAATACTTTTCCATGCAGGTCTCCATGACCCACAAGAATCACAGTGGCGAACTTCAAACTTCACCATTTACTCAGCTCCTCTCTTATCGCTCTAACCCCAACTAGCAACTTGTCTTTTACCTCTAAAGCAGGTACGCTTCTGAGATCCTTTGGGCGTTCTTCTCTAGTAGCGAAGTCCATATTCTTGATTTCTACATCTGGATGATTTTCCTTTACCCAAGGCTTTAGCATCTGACATGGTCCACACCAAGGAGCAGTCCATAGAACCATCTTTGGCTTAGTTTTCTTAGGCATTTACTCACCCAACCTAGTTCTAATTACTGCGAGAGCTTCTTCTACGTTTTCTAGGAAATCCAAGATTTCTTGTTTGAATACTTCATCTTTTTCACATCGCTCAAGGATGGCACGAGTCATAGGAGTTTTATCTAGGCTCATTTATTCTTCCTCCTGTTTTACGCTGTATAACGATGCAGAAGTTAGCTCTCTCCATTTATTAGTAGAAACAACTAACCCGCATTCGTCACAAGTCATAACGTATCGAGAGTCCATATAGTGGATTTTACCAAGAGTCATGCTACCCTTGATTGGAGTCACTAATTCTATACAAATAGGACAATTGTATTCTGTAGTCATTCATTCTTCCTCCTTTTGCTTCGAAGTAGATACTATATCACTATAGTTTTTTACAAAGTCGTAGTTGTCGATATAAGGAGATGGAACTGCTTTACGCCTACGCATAGTCCGCATCATCAGTATCTCCACCCAAAAGGCTAGGAAGAAATACGCAATAATAACGCTAGATATTATCATACCATTCTGGCAAAGCAACTCCAAGTTACTATTTGTTTCATATCGTATCTCTAACTTACTTGAATTAAACAACCCTAGGCCACCTAATCCCATACCAATTATGTAATTGAATAATTTTCGATAACCCACTTACTCTTCCTCCGCCTTTGTAATTTCTGTTTGGTTGAACTCTGCTATGTTAGCCATGCCTTCCAGGGCAGCCAAGTTAGAGTTTCTCATCGTGGTAAGCCATTCATTGTCCACTCCTGATTCAGGAATAGGCATCTTTGGATCTTCTTTCAATACATGAGACAGGATGATTTCTATCAAATGTGCCTGTTTAAGCGTAACTGTTTGATTATCCATCAACAATTCTCTGTATAGTGTTAGTTCTTCTTTAGCTGCTGCTAGTTGTCTTTGTAATGCACTCTTCTTGAATCCCATTATATCGCCTCCACTCTATCAATCTTCAAAGGGCCGCCATCATCAGCACTGTCTAATGATGCATCTTCTTTTGCTATCTGTATAGCAAGCTCTATTCTCTTTTCTTCTACTTCTTCCTTTTCAGAAGAATACTCGATATCGCTATCGTCTATTTCTACTTCTTTGACCCAGCTAATGTGCTGAAACATAGATACTCTGTATTTTCTCTTCATTCTATCGCCTCTTCTGAATCTCTTGCTATATCGACCAATGCTAGTATCTGTTCAATTAGTTCTTCGTGTGTCCAGTTGTCACTGTCTCCGACAAGGGCTTCTTTTAATTCTCCATACATTGTTTCTAATCTGGTAATTTCGCTGTATAAACCAGATAATAAGTAATCTGGTACTACGGCTTGTTTTGCTTTATCTAAATCATCCATATTATCCTATAACTCCTCTCTAAGGAAAACAGTTACGTTTTCTATGTCGTTCATTAGCTCTTCAAACATTATTTCTCCTAGTGTTATTCCATTCATTGTTTCTCATTCCTTTTAACTTAGTTTGCTGCAAAGGTAGTTTAACCAATATAGTCTGTCTGCCTCTGCAATTAGTCCCACTACCATTCGGTACATAAACATATGGCCCCTTTCGCGGACAACTAAAGGGTAGCTATCCGAATCCCCTTCCACTAAACGTCCGTTTCATGTATACGCGTAACCTTTCACGTATAGGCGGATAAGTGTACATATCAGGGGTAAAACCCTCATTTACTATACTATACGTACGCGTAGGAGCCATAGATGCGGGAATTGGCCGGAGGAATAATGTTGCAGCACTATGAAATAAAAGAGATGTTCACCAGGAACGGTTGGACAACCCCGCAATACTGAGGAGAGGGGTAGTACGTATAACACCATCTCAGTTGAACTATGTTTTCGACAATACTATGTTCGGCCAAGGTTTAAGAACCGCCACGTCTGGGATGGGAGTATGAGTGATGATGATATCCTATTGAGGGCGGTAGTAGCCCTAGAGAGAATCGCAGATGCTCAAGAGGCTATGGTCGCAAGACCTGCTCCTCTCCGTACAGCGGAAAAGAGGCTGGAAGTTGCTATAGAAGCAAACGAGAAGCTTATCGCGAGCGCTGTTGAGGAATCTGTGAAACCTAAATCTACTACAGAAGAAGTACCAGAGAAAGCGAAAACCGTTAATTACGGCGACCTAAAAGAAGGTGTTAGAGTCCAGATTGAGGCAGATAACGTCAATAATGGCTGTATAGGCACTATTGTAGCTACGTCTAATCAGTGGCTAACTGTTACCGTCGAAGAGGGTAACGGAGAAAAGAAGAAGGGTGAAACCATCAATGTCAGAAAAATGGATTGCAAAATCCTAGCTGGCGATTCGAATGTAGCAACTGTAACAGAAGATACAGAAGTCATTGACGAACCTGAAATAGAAGCTCCAGCTACCGAAGATTTAGTTGTTGACGAAAGTGATCTAGACCATCCAGGGAACTTCCGTTACGATAAAGGTGGTAAGGCAGGAATGACCGTTCACAATGTTTACACATCTGGTGAAAGCGGTAAAACATACGTATTATATACGGCTTTCAAAGCAAAGCATCGTCCTGAATGGATGGAAAAGTGCAAAGAATACTTACTACTACATGGTGTTAAAGAACACCCAATGAGGTGATTAAGATGGTAGAAAAGTGGCGTACAGGAGAATGGGAGCCTACAGATGTCTCTCCTTCCAAGATAGCTACGTGGATGAAGTGTCCACGTCAGTACTACTATCACTATGTAGCGAAGCACCCTCGACCAGACAGAGAGTTTTTCGTGACAGGAAGCGTATTCGATGAAGTCGCTTTCGAAGAGTTTCGTGTTGATACCAGTCAAGACGTACAAACTATCGTAGATCTAGCAGGAGACATCATCCGTGATAAGCTCCATGAGAAGAAAGCAGGAGGAAACTTGCTTAACTTCAATGGTTCGGACTTTACGAACCAAGACATAGAGAACAGTGTTTCTAATTTCAGAATATGGACAAAGTCCTTCCTACAGGCTTGGCAGAACGGTAAAGACCACTTAGGTAATCCCGTGAATATACCACCTATAGAAGATACACAGGTACAATGTCTATGGCCACTAGAGATAGACGGTCAAAAGGTTAGGATGAATGGTTGGGCTGACGTAACTCACAAAGATGGTTCGATAACCGATTTGAAAACTGCCTCATTTTGGCATTCTTCTCGTTGGACATACGGCAAGGTTCTATCTGAATTGCAGTGGATTGTATATTCACAAGCAATGAATACAAACAAGTTTCGATACATTGTAGTGGACAAGGTCAAAGACTATGGTAAGGCTCAGCCTGCAACAGTCAGGACTTTTGATGTAGAAGTATATCCTAACGATGTAGAGCGTTTCAAGGATACCCTAGCGGCATTCCTACGCAGTACAGACTTCCTAAATGGTTATAGAAACGGTGTTTTCCCACCTTTACCAGAGTATAAAGGCAATTCAAGTAGCTTTGGTACTCCCCCTTCAAAGAAAAAGTTCAACGAATACGATCTTACTCAGAATAACTTCTGCAGAAAGCTCTGTGATTTCAAAGCATCGTGTTTCAAAGACTGCTTCGGTGGGAGTTTCAGGGCTCAACCCGATCCACGAGATGAAGGAAATGAGTAAAACTCTGAAAGTTGCCGGATTGTTTACAGGACATGCATCATGGGAGACACCTTTCTTAGAGGGTGGACACCGTGTGTTTACTACTGACTATAATCAAGATTATACAGATTGTACATTTTTAGGAAACATAATGGATGTTACAGCCGAACAAATCAGAGAGCATTTGGGTGGGGATCCAGATATTATGGTAATGTCTCCACCATGTACTACGTTTTCTATCGCGTCATGCTCAACGCATTGGTATCCTCCAGCAGAGGATGGTACAAGGTTACCTAGGTCAGAGAACGCTGTCGTAGGTCTTGAAATCATGCGAAAAGCACTGCAATTAGTCGAAGAACTAAAACCGAAATTTTGGATTATGGAGAACCCTAGAGGTCTTATGAGAAAGATGCCGGACGTTCAAAACATCAATAGAAAGACAGTTTGGTACTGTCAGTATGGTGATACAAGAGCTAAACCTACAGATTTGTGGGGCGTTTGGCCAAAGAGCTTTGTAACTAGACCAGAATGTAGGAATGCAAATCCCGACTGTGACCATCAGCGTGCCCCTAGAGGTTCTAGGACAGGTACACAAGGTTTAGCAAACAATGCAATGAGATCACTAATTCCTGCAGAACTCTGTGAAGATTGGTATAATTCTTGTGTCAGGGAGTGTGAAGGAAATGAGTAAGATCAGTATTTTGGGAGAATTGCCGTCACTTGTAGTTGCATTCGAGACAGACAAAACAGCATATTGTGTTAAGTGCAAGTGTAAGGTAACTGTAGGAGAATCACAATACAAGCCTTACCCAAATAACAGGATTCTCGAAAGAGGAATCTGCAAGAGCAAGGTCGAGTATAATATGCCAGTCAAAGGCTGTAGATCTAAGGTTAGAACATTCAGAAAAGCACGTTACTATTCAAAGACTAGTTACGGTGGTACTGATTATCGCAGAAAACTGTATTATCCTAAAACAGAGTTTGTGAATTTAGAACGTATACTAGGCAAAGAACGAGCCAAAGAAGTTTATCGAGCCACTAAGTACGCTCCTCTCAGAAGTGTTGTAAGCAACTTAAGAAGCATCACGATGGAGCCTGAGACTGTTGCCAAATTAGTTGTTAAGGCTAGGTATATTGAGAAGGAAACCCGCATACACGAACAACAAAAAAAGCATCAGAAACAGGTTGATCTTGCAAAACAAGGATCAGAGAAGCTCCGACACTACTTGAACAGGATGGAAACCAACCAACTGAATCCTTATTCCTCGACGGAGGGGTACTGGAAATGAAAAACAAGATCCAAGCTCATGTTGAGCGGTTGATGGCTGATGAAGAGTGGGTCGAAACTTTTCTTTCAAAGATAAAAAAGAAGAAAAGTGGTTGCTGGGAGTGGGAAGGTAGTATGGATCCTGAGGGATACGGTCGCTTTCATGTCAAGAAACACCACGAAACAGGAACAGGTAGGAACTTCTTTGCTCATAGAATGTCCTATTTTATCCACTGTGAGGAATATATCGAACCAACCGAGCTGATACTACATCAATGTCATAACCGCGTTTGTTGTAATCCTAATCACTTTCATGTAGGAAGTCACGATGACAATATGGACGATCTCCGTAAGTCGGGGAATATCGCTGGGACTAATAACCCCAGGAGCAAGCTAGATGAGGATGATGTATGGGATATACTAAACCTATACTATTACGGAGACACAGATAGTGGTGAACCCTACTCTATTAGTGATATAGTTAACCTATACAGTGATATAGATATTAAGAAAGGTACTATATCAGATATAGTGTATGGTAGGACTTGGAAAAGTATCTATAACGAATACTGGGAAGATGAAGATGAGTGATAAGGTGAAACTCAAAGATTATTACTATTGGGAACAGCACGTAAAAGTAGCAAGGGGCGGAATGATATGAGTTTAGGAGCAATATGGCCTTGTACTAAGTGCCATGCACACGTTCCTTTCCACGAATTGAAAGCAGGATTATGCTGGAGATGTCAAACGGAGGCCAAAGAATGACTTTGTCAGATATCCTTGAGACCTTAGGTCAAGTATGTTTGGGTGTATGTTTCCTATATATGGTTGTTTTAGTTTATTTCTTCGTTGTTGACGGAGCATTTAGGGGTGGTTTCTGATGGTAGATTGGAAAGAAAAAGAAGAAAATGCCGTTTTAACAATCGCTATCTGCTTAGATAAGGGGCTAAAATTGAATCCTAATAGTCAGAAACAGCAAGACCTCTATTCTAAAGGGTTGTATGCTCTCCAAGTAGTTGCAGCACAGCTCGATCTTCTTAGGGAGGGAGCAAAATGAAGTGGGAAAAATACTTCGAACTAAAGAGAAAATATCGGGAGCGTCATAAAAATGCCAAGAAGTAGATCATTGCCGTTAGAAGATTTCGAGAAAAATAACTCCTTATGGTGGTTACAACATCATAAAGATAGCCTCAGTTACGTCTGCGTAAGAACAAAACAGTTGCTAAAGGCTATGGAAGATGATAATATAGACGATATTGTTACCATCAGTATGTTGCTGAAAGTTGTATTGGAAAATCTAGAAAAAGACGGAATCGGTGTCTATCAAGATATTTCAGAGGAGGAATGACGATGGTTTCTAAGAAACCGAATGAATGGTTGGAAAGAATCAAACTAAACGAAGTCATGCAAAAGATGAATTACGAGCTTTATGAGCTTCCTAAGAGGGTAATTTTCCGTTATGAGTGGATCTTGTTGACGGGTTTCTTACTAATGACCTTAGCTATTTGCAATGAATTAGGTTATACTAACTTTAGCGGCGACTTTTTCTGGGCTCTTTGTGGAGCAGCCTTGTGTGGAGAAGCTGTCGTCGAACTGTATTATGAGAAAAAGAAGGGGCAACTATGAGCTTGAGAGACCCATTTACTGGTCAAATTGATTTCGAAGAAGTAGCAAGATACGCTATTATTTTGGGCATACTATGTTTCATTGTTAGTGCCGGATCAGCAAGCGAAGGACTAGGTTTGTTATACCCTTACGAGTTTGTGGGAAACCTACTTTTCGTTACATATCCGACCTTAACCATCGCATCATTTATGGTAGGTTTAATGGCGTTGTGGTGGTATGAGCAGTTCCGGGGCGGGTACTTTTGAGTGTTAGAATGACGCTGAAGAATAGTCGACAGACTACTCTTCACGAATTTTGTGACCTAGGAATAGACAAACCAAGCCACGTAATCGCTGAACAGTGGAGAAAAGGATACGCTAAGATACTAAAACAAGAAAACGTATTAGACGAGGATGGTAGAGAATTATGAAATATGCAATCATACATGAATATGAGATAGAAGATCTTGAATCAGAAGTTAACCGAGCTATGGGTAAAGGTTGGAAAGTTGTCGGAAGAGTCTTTTATCAAGGTAATAAATGGTTTCAAACCATAGTAAAGGAGGACTAATAATGCTAAAAAGTGGAGCAAAAGTGGCTACTTATCTGTACAAACCGCCTGGAAAGCTGTATGATTTCAATGAAATGGTCAAATATACAGAATTAAAGGCACTCGAAGTAGAAGTAGAAATAGATGAATTCTATGCTGACGGGTGGGATGATATTCCAAATGGTATAGAGGAACTAATATCTGATGCTTCTAATTATGGAGGTATACTACTATACTCCCTAGAGGGATTAACTAAGGAGTATATTACTAGCTTATCTAAGGTATCAATATATTGTATAACTACTCCATGGATTACAGGAAAAACCGCACCCTCTCAGTTGATACAAGTCATAAACTCTGGAGAATATTACAAAACTATGCGTAGTTTGAATATTAGAATGGGAATAAAAGCATCGACAAAGCACTCTGGAAATGTCCCATACGGCTTTGTAATCAAAGATGGGTTGCTTACAGAACACTCGGAAGAGAAACCAATACTAGACAATATCCTGACTTGGAAGAAGGGACAAATGACTGTATCCGAAATAGCAAAGAAAACCGGACTAGAGACCTGGAAGATATACGGAATTCTTAACTATTGGCGGAATAAAAAATGAAACTAAGCTCAGATGATCAGAAAATCGTCAACGATTTCTTTCGTGAACACGTCAATCGCAGTTTTAAGAATCCTATGAACTCAGTTAGGATGAATGTAGATCATACGTTCGAACATAGGGAACGTATATTTCAGATATGTAATCACTTGATAGACAATAAGATACCATTTTGGACAGAAGTTAGATTAAACAACGGCTGTATTCCTGATATAGTAACTCCTACACATATTGTCACATTCATAGAAGTATTCGGAACAGAGACTTTAGACGACTTCAAAACAAACAAGCTTGCAAAATATCAAACGTCCGGGTTCGATCTAAAACATTTCAAGTTTATTGACACAAGCTCAGAACTTCTATTTGAACAACTATGGTGATATGATGGCAAAGAAAATTCCGAGATCTGATCAGGATCATAATGAAGGGTCCAATGTGACAAAAACATTCAAACAACGAAAGAGAAGTTCCAAGAAGTCTTTCTTGGATGGCTTGTTACCAGATAATATAAACCTTACAATTAACATGAACCAAGAAGACAAAGAAATTGTCCTGAATAAGATAGACGAAATGAAAGACGACATTATTTACAACTGGAGAATTGTCCAAGTTTTGATGGCTTTGGGTATAGTTTTGGGTTTTGCAGGTTCATACCTAGTATAATCGCCAAATCAATAATTTTTTACGACTTTGCGAAAAAACGTCCTCCTGGAAGATACCTTACACGCTGTTGCAAAAGAAAAAGGTATCAGTGCTAGCAAACGCGAGAAAGTCTCTCAAATCGCGTCTAAACGGTAAAAATAGCTAAAACCATATTTTTTGTTCAGAAATAGATCTTTTTTGACGTTGTTCTTGTTTTTTCTTCAAATAACACTTACCGCAGAGCTTATCAGCAAATCTTCTGGTAATTTTTGCTTTACAAACAACACAAAACCCAGGTTTGTGATTCTTGTGTCGGCCGTGCATATCACTTCTTGTCTTCGCCGGCAAGGGTCATTAGTTCCATCATTGCTATTTTCTTTTTCCCGTTTGCAAATTGCTTCCAAACCTCGTCGTCAGCAACGTGAATAACTTGGCCGCCCTTTGCAGTTCCCATCTTTCCATCCTTCTTCTTGTACTTGACAGTGTCACCAGGGCCTCCTTGTAACTTCAATTTGTATATACTGTTTCCGGTTGCGGACTTGGGTCCTTTCTTCTTGTTCCCATTTCCATACCAGAAACGAGAAAGGAGATCCTTCCTCTTTACTTTGGTCTTGCCCAAAATGACAGCAGTTGGGCTGTCTTTGTGAAATTCTATTACCTCGTCTAGTCCGCTTGGCATGTTTTTCCCACCATTCATTGATAATTAAGCGTATCTGAATGCTCCACCGATTGGACTTCTTCTGAAAGCACTGTCTACGCCTCTTCTAAGTTGATTTCTTCTTGTTACTACGTAGTATGCGCCTGCACCTAGTAATACAACTGTAGGCCATCCAAATAGAGCTTTGAACTCAGTCGTGTGAGGGCCGTCAAGATAAAAGTCTCCAATATCTCCTCTATGTTCGTGAATTACTTTGAGTGCTTGTTGGTAATTTTTCTTGGCTACTAAAGCTGATGCTTCAAGATTACCATTGCCCATAGCTAAGTTATTTTTCTCTTGTGCCAGAGCGTATATTTCCTCAGTATCCTCACTGCTGATAATCAATTCATCAATGGCTTTCATTCTGACCTTGTTGACTTCGATTTGTTTAATGTTATCGTTATAAACTTTGTAATTTGGCTCAAATGTAGCCGAAGCTTCGGCTAATGACTGTTGAGAGATTCGAGAAACAGGTATGTTGTAGTCCCATCTATTTTCCGTCGATTTACGAGAACGTAGTTTCCAAGGAATTGTTTCATGTACGTCCATCAAATCACTTCCTTGCGAGGTATATCGCTCCTGCTAATGCTGCAGCTCCGAGAAGTAAATTTGCATTATTACTGTCCATCGCTACAGCATTTTCTCTTGCAGATTGCTGATTCATTACCCATTGGTTTTCAGTCAGTGTTTGTGTCTGATAGGTCGAAGTCGGTTGAGTTAGAACAATAGCCCCAGGAGGATCGTCACCGGGGTTTAGAGCATCCAATATTTCTTGGTATTGCTCGTAAGTGATTTCTTCCGAGCCGTCTGGCATTTGTGATCTTGGACCTGTTCCCACTGTTCCATCAAGATTTATCCAGTATATTGTAGTAGGGTCAGTCAAGTCTCCACCGTCAATTGGAGGATCTGTGGGAGGTTTTGCGACAGGCTCGTCATAGAACCCTGGATCATTGGCGATTGTTAGAAGCTCTGTTTCATAATTTTCTACCGCAGTACCATAATCACCAGTCTCTGGATATTTCTTTACTACAGTTCCTTCGCCAATTCTTGAGACGATGACTTGGAACTTCTTAGCAGGCATACTTGACCAGCTTGTACCGTGTGACTCACCTAGACCACTTCCAATAGTATTGTAGTTCTTTGTGTACATTGAATGTGTCCTTCCTTGCATAGCAGTAGGCAACATATTAGGAGTTTCTTGAGCTGTTAGAGAAAGATTTCTGTGTTTTTCTGCCATTCTTTGTTTAACAACTGAATCATGTCCGCCTCCTAAGCCAAACATATTCATCATGCCACTAAAGAAACCACCGAGAGTGTCGTTGACTAAAGCTGATCCTCCTTTTTGCACTATAACTTGTAAATCGATGTTATAGTTGCCTTTTGTGTCAGTTTTACTAACTTCTAAGTCGTATTTAGCCTTCTTTGTTACTAAAGATGTGAATGTATTGAACTTGTTTATTGCTGCAGCGTCGTTATTTTGTGTATAAGACTCTGATTGAAGAGATACATTTCCTGAAAAGACAGTAACGATATACTGTGTGCTTGCACCACTATATGTTGCTCTAACAGTGTATTTCCCTGCAATGAAGTCGTTAGGCAAAGATACAGGGAGGAAAGGCACATCAGCCGGTGGTTTCGGATCTGGTTTGGGTTCTTGTTGTGCCCAATATTGGTCTATCATATCTTTTATTTTGTTATTTGCTTCGGCTGAGGATCCGGCTGTGATTTGTAATGTCTTGTATGTAAGACCTTGATTAAGGGTTGCTGTACATTTCCAGTACCCTGCAAAGGGGTCAGTCAGCTGGCATTTTATTACAAAATCTTTGTACATTGAGGTTTTAACCGGTTCACCCTCAGGCGGTTTGATTACACCAAACCTTCGCATAGGCTGACGTCTCATCTGTTGGTGGTGTCTTCTTCCTCGATGACCCGCTGCTATTCCATAGAATGCATTGTTTGTTCCGTCTCCT
>MDTC01168106.1_pt1 | contig 11358 bp, 12 predicted proteins | sample 811181 | NCBI WGS metagenome assembly MDTC01 (sample SAMN05326644, study PRJNA326480) | marine metagenome | isolation source: seawater | place: Pacific Ocean: North | collected 2011 | reverse complement strand
ATTCGGCATTTTTTTAAAAAATGGAGACTTGATAAATAAATAAGAGATAAAACCATAGACCACGCCTAGTTCCAACCCCAAAAAAAGATGTAAAATTGAATAAGATTTTACATTCATAAAATCACTGAAAGTTATCTCATTAAAAAAGAATTGAAGTAAAAATCCTGGGACAGGAAAAAGTAGTAATGTAATCCACCCATAAATCAGTATTTGTTTTTTCATATTTAGCTTAAATACTTCTTCAATATTTGGTAGAGTTCTTTTTTCGTTCTAAATTAGTGCTCAATTTCAAACAAATCGCCTATAGACCAAATTTACTTTTAATAGTTGTATTTCAACATAAAATGTAGGTAATGGTTCTCTCTAATTTAGGTGATAGTGAATTAATCGTTTTATATAGTAATGGTAAAGAACAAGCCTTTGAAACGCTTTTAATGCGTCACAAAGACAGAATTTATCGCTATATATTGTCTAAACTCAAGGACAGCGATTTAGCAAATGATATTTTTCAAGATACTTTCGTTAAGATCGTTAACACGATAAGAATGGGTAATTATAATGAGGAAGGTAAGTTTTTACCATGGGCAATGCGTATTGCGCATAATTTGGTGATTGATCATTTTCGTCGTCAAAACAAGATGAGAACTATTTCTGAATCTAGTTCTTTTGATGCCTCATACTCTATTTTTCATAAAATTGATTCTGGCGAAAAGAATTACATCGAGCGAATCACTCAAAATGAGCTTGAAGAGCAAATGGTAGACTTAATTAATTATCTACCCGATGTTCAGAAGGAGATTATTAAGCTCAGAATCTTCAACGACATGTCCTTTAGGGAAATTGCTGACAAAAAGGAAATCAGTATCAATACAGCATTAGGTAGAATGCGTTATGCTCTGATTAACATGCGAAAAATGATTGAAAAGCATAATTTGGTAATGGATTTTTAGTCCCGTCTTTTTCATGCTATATCGGACATTTATTTAGATTCTTATCCCTAACTTTGTGGTTTAAATTTTAGTTTATGTTTGAAAATTTAACGGATAAGTTTGACAGAGCTTTTAAGGTGTTAAAGGGTCAAGGTCAAATAACAGAAATTAATGTTGCAGAATCTTTAAAAGAAGTACGAAGGGCTTTGCTCGACGCGGATGTTAATTTTAAAACAGCTAAGAATTTCACCAATAGCGTAAAGGAGAAAGCCTTGGGTAGAGATGTTTTGACCTCTGTCTCTCCCGGTCAGCTTATGATTAAGATTTGTCATGAGGAGCTGATTCGTCTGATGGGAGGGAATGAAGTCGAGCTTAATTTTAAAACGAATCCTTCTGTTATTTTGATGTCAGGCCTACAGGGTTCAGGTAAAACTACATTTTCTGGAAAACTTGCGAACTATTTAAAAACTAAAAAGAAAAAGAAGTCACTACTAGTTGCATGTGATGTTTATCGACCAGCGGCAATTGATCAGCTTCATGTGCTGGGGGAGCAGCTTGATATTGAGGTTTACTCAGATAAAGAAGAAAAAAACCCGGTCAGTATTGCCCAAGCTGCAATTAAGAAAGCGAAGGCAGAAGCTTTTAATGTTGTAATTGTAGATACAGCCGGGCGTTTAGCCGTTGATGATGCGATGATGGACGAGATTGAGGGGCTCAAAAATGCGATAAATCCAGCTGAGACATTATTTGTTGTTGACTCTATGACAGGTCAGGACGCGGTAAATACTGCTAAGACGTTTAACGAGCGTATAAATTTTGATGGTGTTGTCTTGACCAAACTTGATGGAGATACAAGAGGAGGAGCAGCATTATCCATAAAAGAGATCGTAAATAAGCCGATAAAGTTCGTCGGTATTGGTGAGAAAATGGATGCGTTAGATGTTTTTTATCCCGCGAGAATGGCAGACCGAATACTCGGAATGGGAGATGTCGTTTCGTTGGTAGAAAAGGCGCAAGAGCAATTCGATGAAAAAGAAGCTAAAAAGCTACAGCGCAAGATTTTAAAGAACCAATTTGACTTTAATGATTTTTTATCTCAGCTTCAGCAGATTAAAAAAATGGGTAACGTGAAGGACCTTATGGGTATGATACCTGGTATGGGCAAGGCAATGAAGAATACTGATATTCCAGATGATGCATTCAAAGGTATAGAGGCAATGATACATTCGATGACACCTCAGGAACGTTCTAACCCTGGCCTTTTAAATTCTTCTAGACGCTCTAGAATCGCTAAAGGAAGTGGTACCACTGTGCAAGAAGTGAACAAGCTAATTAAACAGTTTGAAGAGATGCGTAAAATGATGAAAATGATGAGTAATCCTCGCGCTATGTCAGGGATGATGAATCAAATGAAAAATATGCGAGGAGGTATGCCCGTTTTATAAATGGAGGACTCGTCAAATTTATATCCATCGAAACCGAAGCTTCAAGAGCGACCTAAACAAAACAACTGGTCAATAACCTTTTTGTCCTTGATTTTTTTCATTATCTCTTTTCTTATTTTTTTTCCTGAGAATATTCAATTTCTTGTTTTTTTAATTCTAGTGCTATTCATCCACGAACTAGGGCATTTTTTATTCATGAAGCTTTTTGGATATGATAATGTAAGAATGATGTTTGTTCCGCTTATGGGTGCCTTTGTTCAAGGTGCCAAAAAGGTATACTCTCAAAGAGAGAGCTTTTTTGTTATTCTTGGCGGTCCTGTTCCTGGGGTTGCTATAGGTGTGGTTGGTGCAGTTTTTGCATTTCATATTGAAATCAATTGGATGCTTGAACTCAGTGCTGTTTTCATTTTGTTGAACATGATTAATTTGTTACCGCTTGATCCTTTAGATGGGGGTCAATTATTTAGATTACTTGTGAAGTATGACCATGATCTTTTTCTTATGATTTTCTCATTAGTTTCATCAATTGTGCTCATTTCGATGGGTTATTTTATGACTTCTTGGCCATTGACACTGTTTGGATTTTTAATGTCTTTTAGGGTACGTTCCATTCAGAAAAGGTATCTAGTTCGTAAGACTTTAAAGGAGCAAGATATCGTTTATAATATAAGCTATGAGGAGCTTAGCGATATTGAATATGCTAGAATCCGCTCTGTTGTAATCCATCAAAATCCATCTTTAAAAAGGTATAGAGAGTTTGGCAATTCCAATACAGATAGTGTTATCGCCGAATATGTCAGTACAGTTCTAGAGATCCCTTTGATACAGGATACTGGCTTATTTTTTAAAGTTATTGTTGTGCTGTTTTGGTTGCTCTGTCTTGCGACTCCCATTTATTTTTTCATGGAATATGGTGGTCGATTTGGTTGGTATTTTGTCTAAGTGTATGCGCTATACGTTAATTTTTCTTCATACTCTGAATGCATTTCTTTTACTAGGTCAAGCCTCTTGCGATAAAGTTTTTATAAAAGGAAGGGTTTTAGATACCTTGCGTCCTCAGGCGTTTTATAATTTAATGGTTGTAAACAAAACTGAAGGGAAGGGCGTTTTTGGTCAGCCAAACGGCTCCTTTTATACTTATGCAAACAATCAAGACCAAATGGTGCTCTCGGTCAAAGGTTATCCTCAGCATAAATTTACCGTTATTGCTGATTCGAACTGTCAGTATCAGATTGATGTTTTTATTGAGCGTCCAGCTCAATTATTTGATGAGGTCATTATCAAGCCACTTAAAAGTCTTTCACAAATAAAAGAGGATCGAGCCTCCTTGGCATTAAGAGAAACAAGAATGGTTCAAGGTGTTGAGATTTTACAGAGTCCTATAACGGCTCTTTACCAGGCATTCTCTCGGAAGGAACGAAATAAGCGATGGATTGCAGAACAGGAGTATAAGGATAATAAAGTAAGAGTAGTGCGGGAGTTATTGTCTCTTTATGTTGCCTTTGATATCATAGAACTTGAAAAGGAAGAGTTTGATCTATTCATTCAATTTCTCAATATTAATGAGGATTTTCTTAAAACTGCAAGCGAAATGGATTTGGTTTTATTTATCAAAGACAAGTATGAGCACTTTATATTATTGCGGTGAGTCATTTTGAAGTCGATCCGTACGATTCCATATTCCGTCACTACTTCCTTTTAGATATTTAAAAAAGCCTACAAAAAGCGCTAAATTCATAGAGGTGAAATGAGTTAAGTATCTTAGGAGGCGCAAATGAAGTTCAACTCTCATAAGGAGAAGGTCAAAAAGAACAAGAGAAATCACCAAACCGAAGCCCACTAAAATGAAAATATTTAGGCTTGAATGTGCTTGAAAGCAAAAAGCTGTTATCAGTGCTCCTAATAAAAAGAAAGGACTAAGCCATCTTAATACTTTATGAGATATGAATACAAATGCTACCTTATTTACTCCAAATAGCATTGATTTAAAGTGAGCTAAGTTTTGAAAATTCCCAGTAGAAATACGCACTTTTCTTTTGAACTCAGTACCTAAATGATTCGAAACATCTTCAAAAACAACGGCTCTATTTTCATGAATACATTGGGCGCTTTTTCGAAGTACATTCATACTTATGTGAAAATCATCAACGAGATAGTTTGTGGGGACCTCAGAAAACAAACTTTTTCTCATCGCAAAACAACCTCCAAAGGGCCCCATCATACTTCCAAATTGTTTTCCTTCTGCATCTTTAAGCTTAACTTCGAGTGAAATATAGCTCTGCTCAGGAAGTGAAATCCCGGTTTGGCTAGTACCGTAGTGTTTCATGTGCGAGTCGACAAGTCCAATTTCTTTGTTTTTAAAATGTTTTACCAGTTGAAATAGTGTGTCTTTTGTGAAAAGAACATTAGCATCAGTAAGTATCAATATTTCATTTTTGGTGTTTTGAACAAGCTGGTTAACAATTCTAATTTTACCACTGCGCTCTTTGAAGACTACATGTTTGATTTCTGGGTGTTCAACTTTAAATGAGGAAATAATTTCGTCTGTTGAATCATTGCAGCAATCTGTTCCAATATGAATCTCTATATTATTTTTTGGGTAATCCGAGGAAAATATACTGTCTAGTTTTTTTCTTATTATCAATTCTTCATTATGTGCTGCAATAATGATAGAAAGCTTAGGGAGTTCCTCTTTATCGTAACTTAACGTGTTATTCACTTTTTTTTTGGAAAGAAGAATTAAAGCAAAAGGGAAGATGATGTACGTATAACACACAGGTAGTAGGAGCAGGGAGGGTATTAAATGTATTAGATTGATCAAACGCAGTACTTTATTTACGCTTTCGTCAGGATGTCTTTTATTTTTTTTGAGACCAACCCTGAGGCGAAGTTGTCTTTAATATAATTTAAGCCTTGAGCACCAACTTTTTTTGCAAGGTCCTCATTTTGTAAAAGTAAGGATACCTGCTTAATAAAGTCGCTATTATTATTGCAAACTGGAATTAATTCAGGCAAATCAAGGCCCTTTGCCGCATGCTCGCTTAATACGCATGGCACTCCTAGGGACATGGCTTCCAATACCTTCATCTTTATTCCTGATCCAGAAAGAATGGGTGCTATAAAAATACCATGTTGTGCAATAAATGCTTTAGACGATGGCACAAATCCGTGTAATACAATTTGTTTTTTATTCCTGAGTCCCTTTATCTTATCTGAAAAGCTTCCTGCTATATTAAATGTAAGTGCTGGATGTTGTTTCAGTAAGGCAGGAAAAATATCATTTGCAAACCATAGTAAACCTTCTTTATTTGGCATCCAGTTGTAGGCACCTAAAAAACATATAGCGTTTGGCTTTAGTGTATTTGATTCATTTCCTATCATTGATACAGGTATGTAGTTTGTTTGCCGAAAACCATGACTTTTAAAGTAATGACTGTCAATCGGCGATATAGAAAACACGTGGTCGTTCTTTGATACAAACTCTAACTCAAAAGAACGAAGGGTTTTAGATAAATGATTTAGATACCATTTCTTCAGAAGGTTTTTAGAATTCGATGCAAGATTTTTCCAAATTAGGTGTTCAATATTATGAGCTCTTAATACCCTTTTCGCCTCTGAAAGAGATATAATTTCATCTATAAAGGCACCACAAAAAATACTTTCAAAAAAGATATAATCTAAACTTTCTTTTTTTGTAATTCTAACAATTTCATTTAGGATTTCCCTCTTTTTAAAACGGCTTATATGGTAGGAGCTATTTTTAACGATGTGAGTAAATGCCGTCCATGGATTGATCCGAGTTGATATTGCTACAGATGAAAATGTGATGATCTTATTAAGATCTTTGGGTATTTTGTCTGCTTGAAAACGATGTTTTTGCGTAGCAATACATAAGTAATGGATTTTAGAGTTAGGAAACGCATTCAAAAGATCACGTAAAAATCTGTCCATTGCATGGCAACCACCGTCTAAAATGGGATAAGGTGGTTTATGACTAAGAACCAGCAAATTCATCTTTCTTTGTTTTTATTTTCAAAATTTTAATCCAATTTTCTTTTGAAAAGATGATCGAATCTTTTCCGGCACTTATGCATAGTAATATTGCAATGGGGGTGAATATAATGCATCCCATCCACATTCCTACAAAAGGAGATATTACATACGATTGCACTAGGTTTTCACCGGTTGTAATAACAGAAAAGTAGATCATAAATATAATTGCCGCAACGACAACAGGTGCACCAAATCCCCCTTTCCTGATAATTGATCCTAAGGGGGCTCCAATAAAGAATAATATAATTAAAGTAAATGAGAGAGCGAATTTTCTATGAAATTCAATCCAATAATTTGTCTCGTCTTTCATTATAGTTCTTAGATAATCTATTTGGTTTTTGAGATTCGTATTTTTTCTTCGTAGTTGGTCAACTAGTTTTTTATGAATATTAGCGAGCTGAATATTTCCAATTTCAGCACTCTGAATTGCTTGAATATCGGAATCAATATACCTATTATCTTCGCCATCGCCTTCGATACTTTTTACGTTGAATATTGTTACAGATCTTTTATTGGTTTGCTCATATGCTTTTTGCATATTATCTTCTTTTCGGGCTAAAGAATCCATGGCATCAGTAATTTGAAATACATTGAGCATTTCGTATTTATCCGTGAAAATATCGCTATCTGTTCTTTCTAGTGAAAATCCAGAGACATTTATTTTGTAAATAGCTTTTTTAAATGTGGAGAGCCGGGAAGGTCTATTTAAGTGTGTTGTATTTTGAATATTACCGTCAGGTAAGAATATTGGATTTTGGATATCTAGTTCTTCAAATACCTTACCATTCAATAGTTCAAGAAATAAATACAGTGAATTTGTTGACTTATAAATTCTAATTTCTTCTGCTTTTATTGTTTTAATCTCAGTTGGTGTGGTGTGGTCGTGAATAATTACATTCTTATAATGCCCATTTGCTCCTGACTCAACCTTTATGGCGTATCCATCAATTTCTTTTGTATATGCCCCAGGTTTTATCAAGCTTGAGATTTTTGTATTTTGAATATCATATATTAGCGAGTGCCATTTTAGATTCGCAACAGGTATTACATAGTTTGAGAAATAAAAAGTAAACACTGCGAGAATTAGAACAAATATAGTTAACGGTCTCATTATTTTAAACAATGATAATCCACTCGATTTTAGTGCGGTTAGTTCGTTGTTTTCCGAGAAATTACCGAAGGTCATCAGAGATGAAATTAGAATTGATAAGGGAAGTGCTAACGGGATGAGACTGGCTGAGACATAAAATAAAAGCTCGAGAATGATAATTATTTCGATGCCCTTACCCATTAAATCATCAATATAAACCCAAAAAAATTGTAATATTAAGATGAAAATCGAAACCACCAAGGTCAATATAAATGGCCCTATAAAGGACCTTAAACTAAAAAGATAAAGTCTTGGCAACAAAGCTGTATTCTTTTTGAATTATGTTTCACCCGATTTTTACAAAATGCTATGCTCCTATGATCCTTTTTAAATCATTAACCTGTTGATCCCAAAGCATCTTAGCAGATTCAATATCTTCAGGATACCCAAAATCTACAATTTTCAATGAGGCAATACCGGTCATAGGGTCGATATTAAAGTTCATTTCAAAGTAATAGTCATCCTCATTATCCTCATCCTCAATCCATTTGAATTTCATTTTGGAGTTCATTTTTCGTGTTAAAAGACGTGCTTTTTCGACGGCTCCATCCCATTCAAATGAATACATGTCATCTCTAACGGTTACATTGTCTGCGAACCATTCAGATAATCCACTAGGGGACCCTATCATATTGTCTAAAACGCGCAAAGATGTTTTAAGTAGGTATTCTAGTTCAAATTTTTCTTTCATAAAGCTAAAAAGTACTAAATTATTTTGGTGGTTTTATTGGTCGCAATATACAGAATTTATTTTAACGATTTCTCTTAAAAACTCTTATGTTTATAGATTACTTCCGATTATTATATATTGATATTAAGGATTAAGATTTAGTATGAAATCTCTCATTATATTGAGGTGTGCAGGTTCTTTATGATACATTTTTTCTGGGTGCCATTGAACTCCTATGATCCATCGATCATCAAGTCCTTTTGCCCACTCTGATGCCTCATTCAGCCCATCTGGTGCATGGGCGACTATTTTCATTCCATCACCATGAACTTTTACCGCCTGATGATGAAAGCTGTTTACTTCAAAACTAGCATCACCATATAGTTTATGTAATTCACTTTTTTCTTCGAGTTCAATGGAGTGATAAACATATTCCTGTTGATCAGGGTCCCTATGTAATATCGGTTTGTCAGTTTCATATTCCGAGGGTATATCTTGGTAAAGATCTCCATTTAAATAAGCATTTAAAATTTGATGACCTCTACATATTCCAAGAATGGGAAGAGAGTCCTTAAGTGCCTCTCTAATCAAATAAAGTTCTACTTCATCCCTTTTTTTGTGCGTGACACATATTTTTAAGCTATCTTTTCTTCCATAGGTTGAAGGATGGACATCTCTTCCTCCGGATAGTATAAGCCCCGAAACTTTTTCGAAATTTTTATTGCGCTTGCTTTTTTTTATCCTCATAAAGTCAATTAGTACAATGTTACTGTCAATGGCATGTACATAATTAATTATACTTGATTTATTAATTACCGTAGCAACATATCTTTTGCTTTGGCTAAAAAGTAGGTTTGTTGAGAGGATAAGGCATGAAGCGGTTAAAATTGATTTTATCATTGATCGTATTTTTGTCTTTGTGAAATTGATCTCCCGAGAGATAATTCATCTGCATAATGCAATTCAGCACCTACGGATACACCTCTGGATAATGTGGTGATTAATACTGGAGTGTCTTTTAGTTTTTTAAATAGGTAGAAATTAGTAGTATCTCCTTCCATTGTTGGACTCAGGGCAAATATAATCTCATCAATATCCTTATTTTCGATACGCTTTAACAGTTGTTTTATGTTAAGATCACTTGGGCCAATTCCATCCATTGGAGAAATTACTCCGCCTAAAACATGGTATTGGCCTTTATACGCTCCTGTTGCCTCAATGGCAATGATGTCTCTAATGTCTTCAACGATACAAACGATTCTTTTATTCCTATTAGGATTCAGACAAATATCACAAGTTATTTGATCAGATATGTTTCCACATTTATTACAATGCAGAACCTTTAGCTTGAGGTCTATGATAGATTGTGCGAAGTCATGAATTTCGAGCTCATTCCTTTGTAATAGATGTAAAGCGAGTCTCAATGCTGTCCTTCTTCCTATGCCGGGAAGAGAAGATAGCTGTTCAACAGTTGTGTCTAATATTTTTGAAGAAATTTGCACACCTTAAAAATAATCATTTTCAACCTTCTCCTCATTTATTTTTAGGGGTTTCACTTTCTATGCTTAACTTTGAATGGAAATGTCGAATAAAGCCTTGAATATACAAAATAAAAAAGCCAAGTTTGAGTATCATTTACTTGAACAATACACTGCAGGAATTCAGCTTAGAGGTACTGAGATTAAGAGTATTCGTAATGGAAAAGCGAGTATTGTTGAAGCTTATGGTGTTTTTTCTGAAGGAGAGATTTTTATACGAAATATGTACATAGCGGAATATGAAAATGGGAGCTACAATAATCACAGGCCGCGTATTGATAGAAAGTTACTACTGAATGCGAAAGAAATTTTGAAGATTGAAAAGTTCCTAAAGACAAAAGGTAACGCCCTTATTCCAGTGAAACTTTTTTTATCTGAAAAAGGGTGGTTGAAAATTCAAATTGCATGCGCTACTGGAAAGAAGACTCACGATAAAAGGCAGGACTTGAAATTAAAAGATGATAAACGAGAGATGGACCGCGCAATGAAGCGTGGAATCTAATCTCTTATTACTGCGAATCCTGGATATTTCGTCTTATTAAAAATAAATTTACTATCAGCAATTTCTTCGTTACTGACAAATTTAGTTAAGTGATAAGTCATTGTGGTTCCATCGTTGGTTTTCATAACAGCCTTTTTTAGTTCATTCATCTTGACGGTGACATATAAAAGAATTGTATGATAATCCGCATCGTCAGGATTGATAGGGAAGAGTTTAATGACGTGCACATTTTCACCATTGAATGTGCTTGCTTTTTCGTATTTATTTTTAAATCCATTTTCCCAAATAGTCATTAGCTTTTTTGGATTCATACTTTCTTCGTCATCACTTGCATAAGATTCATATACAGACTGCTCCTCGTTAATTACAGTCCAAGTTTTTTTACCGTCAGAAAGCAAGGTGATATCACCATAGGTGGCAAAATATTTATTTCCTTTTACCCATCCTTTACCTTTTTCACTTTCGTTGACTCCGGTAGAAGTGTTTTTTATATTGGCATTGAACTCAACATAAAATGTGTTTAGATTTTTCATGGAGTTAGATAGCTTGTTTAGTATAACCTCTGAATTTATCGTCTGTGAAAATGAAGTCGAGGTTATTAGAACAGAAGCTAAAAGAAGTGGTAATGTTTTCATAGTAACTTATTTTTCTGCAAAGATCACAAATTATGCCAAACAAAAAAACTATCCGTTTTGCTTCAATTAGGTGTAATTTTCATTTCTCGACGCTTGAAAGTTTGTCCAATTCGTTTTTGTTGGTATCTTTGCACCCTCAAACATTTATAAACCGGGGTTTTGTACCTCAAATTGTAAAAATTATGTCAACACGAATTCGTCTTCAACGACACGGTAAAAAAGGAAAGCCATTTTTTCATATTGTAGCTGCAGATAGCAGATCAAAAAGAGATGGTAAATTCATTGAAAAATTAGGAACCTATGATCCTACAAAAGATCCAGCAATTATAGAATTGAATTTTGAAAGTTCTCTAAGCTGGCTTCAAAAAGGTGCTCAGCCCTCTGATACTGCAAGAGCCATCTTATCTTACAAAGGTGTTTTGTACAAAAATCACCT
>MDTC01127270.1_pt1 | contig 11358 bp, 9 predicted proteins | sample 811181 | NCBI WGS metagenome assembly MDTC01 (sample SAMN05326644, study PRJNA326480) | marine metagenome | isolation source: seawater | place: Pacific Ocean: North | collected 2011 | reverse complement strand
GGACCTTTTCCAACAGAATTATCCGATGAGGCAGGTGATCAATTAGCTAAACGCGGGCATGAGTTCGGCGCTACAACGGGTAGGCCACGTCGATGCGGATGGTTTGATGTACCCTTGATGAAGCATTCATGTCACATTAATAGTATGACTGGGCTGGTGATGACTAAATTAGACGTACTGGATACTTTTGAGTTCATTCAATTGTGCACGGGTTATGACTACAAAGGTACAATCCTCAATGAGTTCCCACAAGATGTTGCTGTTTTGGAGCATTGTAGGCCAGTGTACGAGTCTCTCCCAGGGTGGCAATCGTCTACGTTTGGGATCACCGACTATGAGGCGTTGCCTTCCGAGGCAAAAGATTATTTGATGCGTATTCAGGCCCTGTGCGAGGTTCCAATAGTCGCTATCTCCACTGGACCAGAGAGGGATCAAACCATCTTGTTGGGGCAGTTGTAGCTCTAAACCCATTTTTTAGTAAGACACATCAGCACCACCAATGTGATTGAGCAATTCATTAACGATTAAGACTTTGTGCGATAAAGTTTTACCATGCATTTGATCGTAAACTGCTATAGTTCTGCTTATCAAGATTATATTACATCTAAGTCAATCCTTGTTTCAAAAAAGATGAGATCTACCTTATTTAGTATCATTGACAATTTTCATAGGAATAAAAATGGAAAATAAACCAATCGCTAAAAGGATTACAAAGTTTTTGCCTGTTATGAAAAAAAATTTCGGTGAAAAAATTGATTTAAGTGGGATTGATACGCTACTGAGAGAGAATTCCCCAGGCATGTAAAATGTCCATACAGCCTTCCTTAAGATACTAAGCTGTTATTATGGCGATAGACAACACGCTAATACCTTATCAGTGCTTTCATCAGGAAAAACGCCACCTAAAGTCTGCATTGATCAAATGATAGCGATTCTAAAGAGTTTTAATGCAGTGATAGATGGTTGCCATAATGAGACACATCATTGCCTTCCTGGTGATTAAGTTCAAATGGCTGAAGCTCTCATTCATCTCGTCAAAGATCAGGGTTCTATCTATTGCTGTGAATCTTTTATGATTGCAGAAGACTGGATGGAAAGTTGTAAGCGAATCAATGTATCTTATATACAAGATTATTCAATAAACCTCAGCGCTTTAGTTTTTTAAAAAGGAACCCCTACCGGAATTTGATCGGTGGTCTCATGACTCTGATAAAGCCATTGTCGTTTGTTGGACTTCTTCACAATGAATGTTTCGCTTTGTCGATGCTTGCGAGAGTAACAGCGCAAGTAAGCAGAATGCTAAACCTATAATCAGGAATCCTGAAGCAATCTCAATCGAAAATACTCCACCACTAAACATGATTCCTACGGAGGGTGTGACTGAGCAAAATAAGGCATTGGATAGATTGTATCCGACAAAGACACCACTAGCTCTACAATACACAGGGAACTTTTGGTTGATGAGCAATAGAAAAGCGGGTGTTGTAACGGAAAACATGGTCACAAAGCCTAAGTACAGAAATGCGCCACCTGAAAGAAAATGATGCATCATATAAAAGTTACATGGATAAACCGTAAGCATCGCGAATGTGAAGCTAAATAGTAGAATGCGCGTGGAATTTAGTTTGTCAGAGAGGTACCCGCCAATAGGGTATGAGATAGTTTGTAAAAGTGTGGCTAGGACAATAATTAGGTGTACAGTACTTTTAGTGTATTGGTAATCCTGTATCAAGGCATTTGGAATAGACACAAAATATAAAATGTATGAGATACCTAACGTACCTGTTAATAGGAATACCAAGGATATGGATAGGCGATGATGCTTTAAGGCAAAAAGAATGGGTTTATCCTTGAGTGTTCCTGAAGCCTTGGCACTGAGGAATGATTCAGATTCCGGAACGGAGGCTTGGAAGTAATAGACAATAGCCATGCCTAGTGAGCCAACGATAAAGCAGATGCGCCATCCAAAGTGAAGCATGAATTCTTGACTGGTCAAGTGCATCAGAAGAAACACGCACACGGTGCTGGTAATTTGACCAAGACAGGATATCACGCCAATCATGGATAGGTTTTTACCAGCCACTTTTGAGCGGCTTTTCTCGAAGACGAGTGTGAGTACACCGGTATATTCACCACCAATGGAGACCCCTTGAAGCGCACGGAAAATCAAGAGTAGTATCGAGGCGGCAACACCTATGTGTGAGTACGAAGGCAGGATAGCAATTCCTAATGAAGCGATGAACATGCATTTCATTGCTAAAAGTAACGCATGACGACGGCCCATGCGATCAGAAATTCGTCCAAATATGATGCCACCAATTGGCCTGCAAACGTAGGCAACAGCAAATATCGCATAGGTTACAAAGAGACTACTATGTTCTGGTAAAGCTTTGAAGAAAATGGATGATAAGATGGTTCCCAGGTAAAAGTACAAGGTAAAATCATACCACTCAAAAAAAACACCTAGCGAAATAAAAAAAGTTTGACGAGCAGTTTTTTGAGGGCATCCTTGCTCGATTGAGGTCATTATTTGTCCTTTGCATAAATTGATGCTTAATATACCACGATGATAGCTAGCTTTGAACAATCATTAAATGCGCGATTAAAGCATTGAAGGAAAAGTGTTTTACAACACAAGGATGTCTTGTTATTTTTAGCACACTGTTCATTATTATGGGTTACTCATGATCGTTTTCTCTTGGCTCGCTCTTGCGTTGGAATACCTCTTTTTGCTCGTTATGATTTCATGCATGCTCTATGTTGTATTTACGATGCTTAAGCGTTTTTGGATCTATCGCGTTAAGCCAGAGGGAATTTTTGGCTCCGATTGGCACATGTTGAGATACTACCTATCATCGGGTAAAAAGTCCTACATTTTTGTCGACTATGAAATCCAACCATCGTTGAGTTGGCAAGATATTGAGTCATTTGTGACAGCTAAGTTAATGGCATTACTTCGATTGAATCAATCACCTTTTAGTATCACCATCGATGCTAATCAGCGTCGTTTAAAACATAGGCATGTCAGCAATTTATCAGAGATTGTCGAGTATCATAAAAAGTCATCAACGTTTTACCAGGTAACGGATGCACAGCTTCGTGATTGTGTTATTCGTTTTTATCCTGAAGGACATCGTGTAGGTGTTTTGTTTGATCACACGTTATTCGATGGTATTTTACTTTCTCAAGAGATTGGTCAGCCATTACTAGAATACCGCGCTTTTTCGAAAGGTTTGCTCTTGCAGGATAAGTATTGGCCAATTTTTTCTGAGGTATGTCAGTTGTATAGTCTAATGCGGCTGGCTGTTAGTCAATATGCCTCTGAAGCGCTTCCAATCCGCTCAAAGCAATCGCAATCTGTGGTCCATCATAACTGGGATTTTTCCAAGGTAAAAACGATTAAAGCTAAACATGATTGCTCCTTCTCAGACGCACTTCTGGCATTTTATGTCGAGTATTTATTTCGTCATTTAGAGTCGGCTCATAACACACTTCGAGTGGGTATTGTCGTTGGGTTTAAAAACCCACGTTTCCGTAATAACTATAGTGTATGTAGAGTGCGTATTAATAGATCTTCTTCAGTCAGTGACTACCTTGAGCAAATTAAACGCGAGGTTAAGAAGAATCAACACGAGGTATTACCGCTCTATCAGGTTTTTTCAGTGCATGATCTTCAGTCACGCTTTAAGTCAGGTTTGATCGACTGTTTGTTTAGTCCGCTCTTTTTCTTTCCTAAAAAAGGACTGAGTCTTCACATGAGGCAAACTCGTTTTTTTAATGTGCCAACTGGTTGCCCTCTTTATGTATTTGCTAATGCATTCGGTGACCGTGTGTATTGCTCGACAACAATTAACACTACGGCAATTGATGAGGCAAGTTTTGTTGGTGATAAGGGAGACTTGTTCTCCTTTAATGAGGATTATTCTCATATGACAACGACGGAACAAGCGGAAGATGCGTGTATATCTCTACCATAAGCAGATCAAGTTTCTCGAGATTCTTACGGGCTAGTATTCTGAGTGTTATCTGATTGATCGTCAGAGTATTCTTCATCACTACTGCTCTCCGATGATAATATGGAAAACCGATTTACGTACCTCTCCTGCTTGAAAGATACATCTTTTTCCATTAAAAGAGGCTCGACTTGATAAGGAATGGTTGATTTTTTCGCGGGCGTTGTGTGACAGAATTCAGAGGTGATTGGATTTAGATCCTTAATTAAGGTTTGTGTATGAAGTTCCCTGCCTGTATTAAATCTCTGTTCCGCAGTGCATTTCATGGTTGGTGCATAAGCACGTTGTAATGAGTCTTCACCTATTGACCAGTGGCCAGAGCTCTTAAATAGATCGGGATTAAGCACATTATTTTCCGGAATGTTTCTCACAATAAAATTCCTAAACGGCTTGATCTGTGAAACGATGCTGTCCTCCAGATCTATCCCGCAATTGAAGCTAGAGTTATGATTGGTATCACTCCTCAAGTGTATGCTTAATGACAAGCTAATTAATGGATGTCGTCCGTGGAAAAAATCATATTCTGAGAGTAAAGCTTGCGTATTTGTATTATTTTTCTCTACTCGTGCTAGGGCAAAACGTAAGTCCAAATTAATTGTATCAGAGTAGGTTGTTCGGTTGCTAGTCGATGTAGGGTCCGATATCGGGAAGATATTGGAGGATGAGCGTTGTTGTTGTTTATGTTTGCCTTTGGGGCCAAGGTAAAAGCCCACTCCCTTATCAATGATTCGATAGCGATCACCGTCGATATTTAAGCCGTAATCTAGTAATAAGGACTCGATGTTTGTATATAGTTGAGATGTGGGCTTATACGAGGCATTAAACGCCAAGCATGGACCAAATCCTTGTGCTCCCTCTTGCCATCGTGTAAAGCTTTTTCCGGGTTTGTATTGATGAAAACAGTGATTTAATTCGTTGAATGCAGAATCAATATGATTATTTTCCGAATATCCTAAGCGGGTAGCATCGGGAAGTAACGATTCAAAATAGGTCGAATCGATATTAAATCCCGTATTGAAAACTAATCGGAGAGTTGATAGTGAATGGGTGTTGTCTTCTTGCCCGTTGATCTCATAGTGTTGTTGATTAAGCTCAAGTCTATTGCCCTTATGACCGTGAGATCTATTTTCTGTATAGACCGTTTTCGTGTAGGTATTAAATTTAACAGATGTTTGCATGGCTTCGTCTACTTAGTTTTGTGAAGTAATATAAGAAAATGTGATTAATGATGAGTCTTTTAGTATTTATTTTATTCGTTGTGTTTTTGCATGATTGCCTTAAAGTGATCTGAGGTTAAGATGTTTTGTAGCCATCTTTCAACAGCGCCGTGACCCCAGGCGTTAAATGCTTGCATGTTGACGATATAGCATTGTCGAATCAGCGGAAGAAGCATGATATCTAAATACTCCCAGTCCTCCACCGGTGATCTTTCTACGAGATACTGGTCAAGCTGATGTAAATAGTCGTTGATAATGCTGAGTGTGTGATGTTGATCAATGTGAGGATAGCGGTCACTGTATTTATAGTGAAGTAGGGCGGGTATAAATTGTACATGAAGTGCTTCAATTATTGCTTTATCTAGTGGATCGTCACAGGATACGCCTATGCTCATCAGTTGGTCTTTAACAATATCTGCGCTTTCATCGATGATTCTGCCATCACCATGTATAAAAACAGGAACAGTGCCTTTGGGCGAAGCTTGCAGCAGTTCATCAGGTTTATCTTTTAGATTAACTTCACGTATGTCGACTTCCGTCTTTGCTCTTTGGCAAGCCATACGAGCTCGAATAGCATATGGGCAGCGCAGAAAGCTGTATAAGATAGGTCGTTTATTCATGGTTTTGTGCAGCTTGACGTTCGCGCGCACGTTTGCCAAGCGCAGCATTTCCGCCACAATGCGGGCAGGTTGGAAAGTTGACTTGGTCGGCTATTGTTAGAGGCATTCGACAAGCAAAGCATTGCTTGGTGTCGGTTTCCTCCAGTGCGCTATTAACACCAACACGTTTATCAAATACGAAACACTCACCTTCGTAATGTTCACCTCCACATTCTTCAAAGTACTTTAAGATACCCCCTTCCAGCTGATGAACATCTTGAAAGCCGGCTTGTTGCATCAGTTCCGCTGCTTTTTCGCAACGTATTCCACCAGTGCAATAAGTCACAATTTTCTTCGACTTTAAATTGTCGGGGAGTTTTTGGATGGCCTTTGGAAAATCTCGAAAGCTTTTAATATCTAATTCCAGTGCATTGTGAAATTTACCTAGCTGAATTTCATAGTCATTACGTGTGTCCAGTATAATGGGGGGCTCGTCACTCTCGTAAGCGTGTTTGAGATCATTGGCGCTGATATAAGGAGCCGTGTGTTCGTGGGGCACAACGGAATCCACGCCCATGCTAATTATCTCCTTTTTGATACGCACTAACATGCGGGAGAAGGGTTGTTCTTCCGATAGACTATCTTTGAAAGGGAGGTTGGCAAATTCAGATATGGTGCATAAGAAAGTTTTAAAGCTATTTATTACATCTTTTTCGCCTGAGAAAAAAGCATTAATACCTTCTGTGCTGAGAAGAATAGTTCCTTTTATATTAAGTCTCTTTGCCTGAGTGAGTAGTTTTTCTTTTAGAATAGGTAACTGCTCGCGACAAAGCGGAGTAAACTTATATGCGCTGACATTAATCATGCCGTATATCCTGGGTAGGTTTGAAAGCGATAATTTGGCGACATTCTACACACAATAGCCGAATATTCCTAGTGCCATCAATGTGTCATATTGCGACGATCATTGAGGGATGTAGATCTATTTTTTTATATTTATTTCCTTATTTATCAGAAGCTTATTAGAAAAATAGCTATCTCGTTATTTTATACTATCATTAATGAAAGCTTTAGTGGAATGAGTCTATATGAAAACAATTATTATGCTCTGTTCATATGCAACACCTGAATTTAACATAGTTAATTTAAAGTGTGAGGCAGCTAAGTGGGTGTTGGTGTTGCCTGTTGAAACATATGGCCTCATGCCTATTGCTACACAAGGTTACTTTGATGAAATAATTCCTCTAAAAGAATTGACGTTGGCATCTGTGACCCATGCCATCAGGCCGTTTCTAAGCTCCTCAGAAGTTATTCTGCTACCCAATAAAGAAGATATTTTATTACTTGCCGCTCAGGTAAGACAGGAATTGGGTTTGTTTGGTGATCAAGTTGACTATGTCGAACGATTTACCGATAAAACCTTGATGAAAAAAAGACTTCAGAGTACTTCAGTTGATTGTGCTAAGTATGTCGATTATTCATCAAATGATTTTGCTTCTCTAGAGGATGCCATAGGTTTTATCGAAGAGAGGCTACCGAACTACCCAGTATTCTACAAGCCCTGCGATGGCTTTGGTGCAATGAAATCAGGATTGTTACTCAATCAATCTGAGTTAAGGCAGTGGTTGATAGATTGTGACCATCAGCGTTATTTGATTGAAGAGTTTCTACAAGGAACGATGTATCATTGTGATAGTGTGATTTTTGAAGGTAAAACGCTCATTGAGTGTGTGTGTGAATATGCGTGGCCTTGTGATCAGTTTCTATCGGGTAGACCCATTGGATCAATTATTCTTGCGCCTGATAACCCGGTATATAACCGAATTATATCAGTCAATGCTGCAGTCATTGAGGCTATGGCGCCAAAGAATTGTGCTACACACATGGAGATATTCCACACCCCAGATGATCGCCTTGTATTTGTTGAAATCGCCGCACGCGCCGCTGGCGGGCGTATCGTGGATTTGTATCGACGACAATATACTGTTGATTTTGCTCAGATGCACTTGCAGTGTCAATTGGGCATCAAGCCTGATGTGGAAATAAAATGCGATAGTGATTATTATGCGTGGGCATTTTTACCGGTCCAAGCCGGTGTGGTGGATGCATTCAATATTCCAAAATTTTCCAGTTATTGGAATATAGATTGGTACATAAAGCCAGGTGATGTGTTTGATGCCGAATATTTAGACTCACATACCGGCGCCTTGTTTGTTAAAGAGAATATTGCTGGTTTGGTCGTGATTCATAATCCATCCTATTTGGAATTGCTCGCTGATTTTAATGTCATACGACATCACCAATTTGTCAATTACATAGAGAAAGGATAATGGCCAGATCAATCATAGGACTCATGTTAGTAATAAGCTATTGTGTCGTGACGAGCCTTTCAACGCTAGTTATATCGAGTGACGAGCAAGCTTATGGTATGTTATGGGTCACATTTTCTTCGGTAACTGTAACGATTCTTTGGTTCAATTTTCTTCAATTAAAAAGATTGGTGCGTTTGAGAGAAATTTTTATTGATCATGGTCGACTTATTATATTATTAAACATAACGACGGCCGTGATGTGGCTAGGAACATTTATTGCACTGGATTCACTAAATCCTGACGTCTTTACCGCTTTTTTTATTGGAGCTCTTCCGATTTTTATGTTCATTATAAATTGGATGACTTCAGCTTGGAACAAGCGTATGCGAATGGAATTAGTATTTACAATTGTCATTGCAGGCTTATTGCTTTTAGTGGGCTACCATGAACTTAATGTTAGCGACTTCTCGAGAGAAATTATAAGAGGAATGCTTATAGCCTTTTTTTCCTCTCTTTTCGCAGCTTGGACCATCATCTTCTCGCATAGACTAGCGCATGCTGGTGTTTCATCAACCGAAACTCTATCACAACGCTTTTATGCGCTTTGGTTAGTTGTTGGGGTGATTTTATGTATTTTTCCAGGCTCATACTCTTTTTCATACTCAATATTAATGCACTTCATGTCTGCAGTAATTTTGATCGCAATTCTGTCCTTCATTTTACCGTTGTTTTTGTTACAGAAAGGTATAGAGAGGGTGGATCCTATGTTTGTTTCTTTTTTATCTCCACTGATTCCACTGATGGCATTCTCCTTAGAGATGTTTTCTGACCGTTACGTCTTTGATCCAATTGAATTATGTTTGTTGCTCGCACTGGCTGTGGTTATTGTTGCCGCGGCTATTTTTAAAGTGCTTTTTAGGTCATCGCAAGGTGAATAATTCACTTGAATCCTCGTATACGCAAGCGTAGTATAGGCCATAAAATAAACAGCCTGTGTCGAGATCTATGTCAGCCATTGCGTCTTCATCCACTCAATCCCGTGAGCGAGTTCTTAGGTTTCTCAAGCATTACCAAGATCGGCTCACGCAAAGGTTAGAAACACTCGAGGGTGATACGACATTTGTTGAAGATGCCTGGAAGAAAGAAGGGCTTGGAGAAGGAAGGACTCGTGTGCTCAGCGATGGTCGAGTCATCGAACAGGGTGGAGTTAATTTCTCATATATTCAAGGCAAAAAACCACCTGCATCGTTGTTAGGTCATAAGCCTGAACTAGAAGGTTATCCGTTCTGGGGTGCAGGCGTGTCCTTAGTTATTCATCCTCGTAGTCCGTTTTGTCCAACCGTTCACTTAAACTATCGATACTTTGAAGCAGGCCCCGTATGGTGGTTTGCAGGCGGCTGTGATTTAACGCCGTATTATCCGTTTATGGAAGACTGTCGCCATTGGCATCAAGTATTAAAGAACACTTTAGATCGGCATGACAAGCATGCTTATCGTGCCTTTAAATATTGGTGTGATGAGTATTTTTATAATCATCATCGACATGAGACACGTGGTGTTGGTGGTATTTTCTATGATTATCAAGATGGACAATCGGGGTTATTGATCAAGCCCGATCATGGTCGCCGTTCCGAAGATCCAGGTGCTGAGGCATTAAAATTAGCACAAGGTGATAAAACCTGGGATGAAATGTTTGCTTTTCAGCAAGCTAACGCAAATGCATTCTTCGAGGCTTATTGGCCGATTATAGAGAGGCGTAGGCATCTCCCATGGACTGACTCAGAGCGAGACTTTCAGTTATATCGTCGTGGTCGATATATCGAATTTAATTTGCTGCACGACAGAGGCACTTTATTTGGCTTACAGTCTAACGGCCGAGTTGAGTCAATATTTATGTCGCTGCCACCGATGGCGCGATGGCAGTATAACTTTACACCTCAGGCAGGGAGTCGTGAAGCAGAGCTCACTGATTTTTATCTACATCGCCATAGAGACTGGTTGCTGCCTTAGTTAAACAGTGATGTTTTTATGTCACAATCTTTTGGCAGCCTTAGAGGTGTGAGTATCGTCGGTTTGATAATCGCTTCTGTTGTTCCACCCAAAAAAACTGAGAAATCCATTATACAGTGATGTGAATGTTTGATTTTCTGTGTTGGTTTGAGAGGTGTCATTAGCCTTAGTGGTATTTATCTTTGCCTTCTTACTGGGATATTCTATCAGTAGATCTTTAATGGTTGGCCAGCAAACAGGTTTGGTGTTGAGGTAGAGTTTCTGATCATAAAAATCTGAAAGATAGCCAATAGTGGCGTAAATGTCTGTTTCAGATAGCGCTGGACACGAATGTGGTTTGTCGTAAGATGGAATAACAATGGATTGGTCTTGTCTGGTTTGATGGATCGTCTCAGTGTCATTTTCTAGGAGCTCTTTTGTTTTATAAGCAAAAAATTTGGCAGTCGTGAGGCACAGACTATAAATCGACAGTGTTGAGGTTTCATTAGCTGTAAGTATTGCATTGTTGTTTTGTAAGATGTTATTGAGAAAATTGTGTGCTTCTGGTGCGGTTATCATTGGATGAAAGCTTGTTATTTCCGATGAGTCTTTTTCTTCAGATGCCTCTTCCGCTTGCTTAACTGGATTAAAAATAGCAAAAGATGCTTCAAAAATTGTTCTTAGTTGTTGGACGTTTAAAAGTAATTGAGGGTCTAAGTCTTCATTTTGAGAATTGTTATGTTTTATGTCCTGCAATAGCTCTAAGACTTTTATACCAAGGTTAGCAAAAAAACCTACCATTAGATTTTGCTGTTCAGTTTCATGAATGTTCTCAAGAGTGCGTTCAAATCCTACCTGGTCAAGTTGACCCAAAAGCGCTTGCCAGATACTCGTTTCTGAGGTGTATCTGTGAGGCATATTGCCTGACCCTGACTCGTGTTTTCTTTTTGGCATAGTAATTTCCTTAGTGAGTGATTTAAATGCTGATTCAGTATAGGTGCTAGCCTGTAAATTAAACATTAAATGAAGGTTAAAGGTCTTTTTTCTACGATTTTTTGGTGATAGAGCTGTATTTGGATTACTTTTGCCCGTCTTATGCAAGGAGGTACTACTACTAGCCACATCGACGTATTTTGATGTTATTGTTGCTTATTTTGTCAATTTACTGTTGAAATGTCGGTCTTATTAGCATATCGTGCACATGTCCTCGGACATTTTTATAATTAAT